>JGI24021J15306_10011654_pt1 | contig 10921 bp, 10 predicted proteins | sample Ectturendosymbi1_FD_15306 | JGI IMG/M metagenome (IMG submission 15306)
CGTCCAAAGACCAGCTGGTTATACAATGTACACTCGTGGACTGGCTTGAGCCACGAACATTGTTTAAGAAACTGTTGTAACCGGAATAACTGGCAAACGATCGTGCATGCTGCTAAAGCGCCCTAACGGCCATTGGCTATGGGAATGAACTGAACTGAACTGAACTACCTCGTCATTAGGAGAATGAATGTCGGTAGTGGTGCCCAGAAAAAACTCTCTCATATATCGTTTCATACTTTTGAAGAAGTTTGACTGGTTTACTCCCGGAGTCTTTTTTGGTTTCGAATAATTTTCTATAGCTTTGAAATGACCAAAATATATTTTTACTCCATTTGGTAAAGATGATACGGTTTTGACTTGCGTGCGGATTCCATTAAGTGAATATGCCGCTGAGGACTTGTGATTGCTACAGCTTCATTCTTTTCTCTATGTGACTGAAATCACAATCGTCACTGGGAAGGTATGGATGACCACTCCACATAAATCTGCGACTTATTTTTTTCAATTGAAGTGAATCGTCCTTGACGATAGACATCAAAATACACATGATGTTCCAGTTCCGATTTTGTCCAACCGCAGCTTCTTCATCGTTTTGAGCCAGTCCTTGTCATCAACTGCTTGGCCGCACTATAGATATCGGGGCAGGCGTTGAAGGCATTCGATTGTCTCATCGTCCAGAGCCGTCAGGCCATGCAGTCCATAGGGAGGACGATGGTTTGGACAGTGAAGGACATAGTCGTCAGTTTGTTCCTCTGCGTCTGCGCCACATTCACAGGCCGCAGAAGGGGCCGTCATACCCCGTATGTGTAGGCAAGAGCGGAAACGTCCGACACCGGTGCGGAGGCGGTTAAGCCGGACCCACGCTGTTTTTGGCAGGGTCATTCCAGGAGGGTGCCGAGATCGGGGATGAAAGTACGGAGTATTGTAGTGTTGTCCGCCCACTCCGCCTTCCATCGGTGATACGCTCAGATCGCCGCACTTCTGCTGTCGTCAGATGAACTGATCAGTTGTTGTGCGACGGGTGCAAATGGGTGTCTCGATTTGAGGCGCCGTGCATTTGCACTCGATGGACGGGTGAGCGCTGAGTGGAGCAGATGTCCTGGCTCCATGGCACGGCGTGCTAAGACAAAGTGTAGCTCCAATGCGACGAAACTCAGCAGGTTAAATGCCTGCGAGGATTGGAAGGTTGTCCGCTGGTGTAGGACGACTGCACAGCACTGACACACATTCATATCACAGTTGATTCCTTTTGTACTTTTTATACTTTTATACTGTCACCACCATCTTTGTTTTTTCTTTCTTCACGCTTTATGTATATTATGCCATGATTTCCCCAATCGCGTGAGCCACCTGCTCCTCCCTACTGTAACTATTTATTCTAAAACGATGCACTGCGCGACGACCCGTCCGGACTCGCTTCGCCGATTACCTCTCCGTGTCGTTCGTTGTTTTCTTCCCTCTTTTTAAGTCGCGCCGTCCTTGTACCGTTTAAACGTTATTTTTCATGCTTTCTGTTGAGTTTATTTTCTTGTGTGTGCCATCTTTTTTTTTCTCGTGCGTGCTATATTCAAAAATGACTGTACATTGAGTTATTTTTTTCTCCTCTTGCAGTGGTAATCTGCTACTTGACGGCCGTCCTTTGCCGCTGTAAAAAGAAAATTGGACACTTCTTCACCCCCTGGTCCCTGCGGCCAGGGGAGGTCATCGGTTATACACCGGCACTTTGTGTTGACAAATGTGATCGTATTTTTCGTTGTACAAGGCGAAATAAATCACAGTTCATCCCCAATGCGACGAAGCTCAGCAGGTTAAATGCCTGCGAGGATTGGAAGGTTGTCCGCTGGTGTAGGACGCAGACACCCAGTCACAGTTCGCAAGTCGTCGTTGATGACAGGGTCAGTGAGACGGGTATGACCCGCGACTGTCTGATCACAGCACTAGTTCGTCCCAATCAGAACAATTTTTCTGTATAAACTTAAGTAAGCAGCTGCTGCCTATTTCTCTACATTCCACGTTGGGCTGCTCCACCCGTCCAGCAAAGCATATTACCCTGCTTTTCAGCAGTGTAGCGAGTTCTAAGGTCATAGAACAACAGTTGTCGCAGGTAACAGACTTCATTAGTCTGCAAGTGAGGTAGTGGTTGCGTGTTTTTGCATAGCGAAATAAGGTTTGCGGTTTTTCGAACAGTCGAACACTTGTCTCGCTTTTTGAGTTTCTTTGAGGTGTGCAGCCAAAAATCCTGTTGACCACAATTTCACAGTTCATCGCAAGTAGCACAACACGCAGTTGAAAAACTTTCAGGTCAAAGTTTTTTTTCCAGAATACCAAACAAATTCATATGAAGGCATCGAGGAATTCATTATTTTTGCATTCTTCTGTCCACCTTTATGTGTCAATTTTGTGGACTCTAAGTGATAAATATTTTACTTTGCTGTTATTTTAGCAATGAGACTTCCTGCACAAGCTTTCCTTGATTTTGTCTGCCACATGTGGATGATTTTTTCTCTTTGGTCTGTAGGCATCATACTGAGCTCCTATTTTTTAGCTAGTATTTTGTTAATACTTCCTGAACTGATGTCAAACGGTGGTTCAACCACATTCTTTGTATACAGGAGTTTCACTGGTGCTATATCCTCAGGAATATTGCTTTGTATGAAATTTTCTTGAGTCGTTTGGCGATCTGCATCTTTAACTTTTTAGGAAAAACTGCTCTGCAGTGCAACAGATTGTAATCCGTTCATTCCTTTTCATATCCGCTTTTCCTCTGGGGAGGGTCGCGGGGGGGCGGCAGTCCCAGGACCCAAAATACCCCACGGTCAACAGCAATCTCAGGTAGTTCTGCTGGCTGCTCGACTAAGATCGGCACCTCGTTCGAGCCTCACGTACAACCATGACAGATAGTCTGGTTTGCAATCTCTTCCTGGCCTGTATTAAAACATTATTAACATACACACGTCTGTGATAATACTGCAAAACAAAGCATAGCGCAGCGGAATTCCATCTCACCTATGTAGTGTCCGTTGTTTTAAACAATGTAGTAAATGTCTTTTACATCTTGTCCGCTTGAATCTGTTGAATGGCTGCATACAGATCTGCTATTGCTTCGGCCAAGGCTCATTTCCTGCCGTAAGTTCTGTTGTCTTATTTTCAACTTCCTGAGCATTATCCAATGAAGCACTCGCGAAGTCGCTACCTTTTAAGTAATCAAATTTTCTGCCAACAAATATTTGTTTTCTTCTATTTCATCCTGTGCTCTACTAACTTGACTACGTTGTGGAGTCACAATGAAACAAACCTCACCTCAGAAAAAGTGTCACTCGCTTCAGGACTGTTTTTCGCTATGCGGTCGTGCTGTCTTCTCAGCACTTCACCGGAATTTCAACGTAACTTTCTTTACTTTTCCACTTTTTACCAAAAGTTTTCTGTGCTTATCAAATCCAAGCTAACCCACTCATGCCATTTGTTGAAATTGATGTAATGGTCTTTTGCATGTTTTCTCTCCTTTCTAATCACGCTGGCCTTGTATGCTGTGTGCTGCCTTTCGTTTCAAGCGCAAACAATTTGCTTTTAATGTAACGCTTATTAGCAACGGACGATTGATGACGTCACTTGACACGTCATCTGTCGAGCTGTGAAAAATTTTTTGCAGCTGGGAATAATGCACATCTCCGTGGTCAGCATACGTTTTTTAACCTCTTACCACAAACACCTGCAAAAGACAATAAATCACCTTGGGCAACTGAAACCCGTACTCTTCGCCTGAATTAAGTAAAGCAAGCTCGTGAGTTTTCAGACTACATTCTAATCTACACGAAGTAGGATAACGCAGTTTCATGACAAACTGTACCCTCAACCAGATTTGCTGTCAGGAACTTCTTTAATTCATAACTGAACATAATAAAGTCTGGCAAAAAGACCTTGTTCACCTGAAAGCAAAGCTGCTGTACAAATCATTCCACCGACTTGTCACAGTAAACGTCAAGTAGTAGGTCAGGTTACATCGCTGCATAAGTTAAATGTGTGGACTTGCTTGCAATGTTCTGAAATAAGACATTGTGATGCCAGTACCGTTAACGTATAGTGCATTTGTTATATCAAACAGCAATGTTGCCAAGTCCTAATGATTAGGACAAAGCTGCCAGATCGTCTCTCAATTTGATGGGATATTGTTTATTGGAGCAGGAAAGGCATTTTAAGTCACCCGGTACAAACTAAAACTAGTGTGAGATGCTTGAAGCTTTTTTCAAAAAATAATAATAATGAGTATCCAACTGCGCATGGTCCATTCAACGAAGTAGTAAGTTTAGCATTTCGACTGCCTGTAGACTGACCCATCTACTAAGCATAGTCCTGTGTATTGTTTGATACCGGGGAAACAAATGAACCATGTTAACATGGACCAAGGTGCTTGTTTGTTGCAGAGCTTTGAAAATTTGTCATAAGAGCAATCCAATGCTTTTTTATTCCTGTAACAGTTATACTATCTCAGTTTCGGTCCAAATTGACTCGGTCCATTCTCTAGGGTTAGGCGTCTCGATTTGTCTTTTCATGGAATTTCGAGAGTGGGTTCCACTGGGTGTGGCCAGTTTTCGTTCGGTTTCATCCAAAGCTTTTGGATTTTCCGACTGTTGCTTGCATGATTGGCACACGCGCGACGACGCCACCCCGCACGCGGCGCACGTCCTAACGTCACAAAACGTTGCGGTCCATTCTTTCCACTTCCCCCTCAATCTCTTCCGCAGTGGGCCCGCGACGAGTTCGAGGGCCTGTTCCGGAACCCGGCCGAGATCGCGAACCAGTACATCACCGACGCGAAGTTCATTGAAAAGACGTTGAAACTGCCCGGGGTGGAACCCACGACGACGATGGAGCTTGTCTACGAAAGCTTGGTTCAAGGCAAGCCGAAGAACTTCGCCGACTGCGTGAAGTGGGCTCGGCTCAGGTTCCAGGTATTTTCGCGTCTGTTCGCGACCCCGATACCGTTGTTATGTTCAGAATTTTAAAAGGCAGCGTAACGCTGGGCTGTCTCGTTGAAAAACCGGGTATTTTCATGTGAGTTTTACGTTTGAAGTAAGCAACGTTTGGTGCGGAGCGAAAGGATGTTCCCCAGTCCACGTAAACCGATGAATATTGTACCGATATATACAATATGGTGAGATCGTTCTTTCACCGAATGAACGAAAACACGTTAAAATTAATCCTATGTGAACAAGTTAAAATAAATTCTATTTGAATAAGAGCTGATGATGCCTGCATCGTAGGCGAAATATATACTTTGTAAGATCTTAAGTGTCTGATTCTTTGCTGAGAAAGGATCTCTTTCCATAGACAGTGTAAAAATTAATTATTTTTCTCTTTTCAGGAGCAATATCACAATACCATCAAACAGCTGCTGCACAACTTTCCACCGGACCAGAAGACTTCGTCTGGCGCCCTGTTCTGGTCAGGGCCGAAAAGATGCCCGCACGCCTTGGATTTCAACCCGGCAAACGTAAGACTGCGTGGTGCGCAACGTAGGACCCTGGCTAAATGGTGCAGTAGGTTGGGAACGTGCCACCAAATCTGGTAGGTTGGGTTCGATTCCCGGTCGTGTCATGCCCAAGATTTAAGAAATGGTGCTTGCGGCTTATGTATGTGGGTGCAAGCGAAAGGTCGACACCTGGCGCTGCCGCAGGCCTTGTACAAAAGCGAGTATGACGAAACTGAACAGAAACGCAAGACTGTATGACGTAAGCGACTGTTTCGAAACGGACCTATTAAAACATTTCGCTGGGTCTGCGGCCCGTGTTTGAATTTTTCGCCAAGTCACTTTAATGCCATTAATTCTTAGGGCAGGGGTGGCCAAACTTTTTGACTCAAGGGCCGAATTCGCGACGGCCTCGCCACTGGAGGGTCGGATACAGTGCGATTTACGTAATGATTACTCTGCAGAGTTACCTCCTTACTTCATGGCGGGAAGCGCCCTGATCTAGAAATAGCGCTGCTTGCAGCTAAGTGCTGCTGCGGCAGACAAGTCAACAGCAAGACAGGCAGCAGCCAATGCTGATGCACTGCTGTCCACAGTCGGAAACGTGGTGCTTTAAAAAATGCGCAAGGCATTTGGCGGGCCTGATTAAACTGGTCGGCGGGCCGGATGTGGCCCGTGGGCCCTAGTTTGGGCACTCCTGTCTTTTATGGTACTTTTATTACGAGCTTGTGGTGAAGGACAATGGACTTTTAACGTCATAGCCAAACCGTAATGCGATTGATTTTGAGTAAACTTTCGCTTGATGTCGCCCCCGCTGACGACACGAGAAGCCGTAGACAGGCCAATCATCACGGCAACAATTGCCGCACAGCAAAAGTCAAGCGTGAATCTCGGTGGTGGACAACACAGCCTTTGCTGCATTGCTTCCCGCTGTGTTCCTTCTTGCCTTTATTTCACGTAACAACCGCCAGATGCTTAGTGGCGATGAGCAGTGATGGGGCGAGCTGTTCGGCNCGTGCGCTCGATTGTTTCGCCTGCGTGTCACGCTCAAGTCGTTGCTTCAACAACAAGGGAACTTTAAGCTTCTCTGTTCCTCCGTGAAATTTACTGCTTCCGTGCTTCGGTCAAGAAACCCGCTGCCAGTTTATACCTTGCGCGTTGCAGCGTGATGACGTCATTCTCAAAACGCGTTATTTCTTTGCAGGAAACCCATATCAGTTACGTCAGCGCCGGCGCGAACTTGCGGGCGTTCATGTACGGCCTGAAAGGAAGCACCAATTTGGTCGAAATCAGAGAGGCATTGGCGGGCATGGTTGTTCCAGAATTCAAGACTAAGTCTGGCGTCAAAATCGGTGCGTTGTTTGAAAATTCCCTTGCTTCTTTGTTCTTCGTGTGCGACGTGGAAACGCGCAAATTGCGATGAAATTTAAACGTTGAAACCACTCATTAAATATTCATCCGTTGAACCGCCGGGCTCGCTCGTCGAGGTGCGTTATCGGTTGCAAAATTTCCCCGGCAAATCGACAACGAAGCGTTCTTCTGTCGATGTGACGCGTTTGTTTGTGATTGGGTTGTGTTGTCGAGCATCCAGCAAGATCATGCGCTTTTGTAACGTTTGCATGAAATGCTGAGCCCCTTTCATTGTGCAGTGATTTCTTAGCAGCAAACGTTAAAGTCTGATGCTGAGCACGTAGGTCGTGTACGTCGCATTGCTTTCCAACTTCGGCTGTCAAAGACTCTTGGCGCGTATTTTGATATCGTGAGCATTCGCCTCTGGCCAGGTCGGTTTCGCTGCAAACCACTCTTACCTCTCCGCCGAGAATCACACCTCACCCCCTCTGCTGTGAACTGCTCTTCAACCCCTGCTCTGTAACATACTTTTAAACACCCTGTCATGAACCACGACTCAACCCCTGTTGTGAGCTGCATTTCATCTGCTGCAGAACATGCCTCAATCCCTTGTGTTTCGTCACAGTCGCAACTGACCCTTCTGTTTCGTCACAGCAACAACTTATTCACTTCCCTGTGTTACGTCACAGCAACAACTTATTCACTTCCCTTATGTTACGTCACAATCACAACTGACCCTTGTGTTTCGTCACAGCCACAACTTATTCACTCCCTTGTGTTACGTCACAGTCACAACTGGCCCTTGTGTTTCGTCACAGCCACAACTGATTCACTCCCTTGGATTCTATTCGAATAAGGACTGATAATGCGTTTAAAAGCGCGAAACTAGTTTCCCCGTCAATAAACTGTGACCGATTTACTTGCCGCCAACTTTGTGGCTTATTACTAGGGAAAAATAGATATGTTTGCAAGTTTTGATCGTCGCAGAAGAATGAAAGCAGAAAGCAGGCAGATTCCTCATAAGCTTGCCGCTAGGCTAAAGTTTCTTCGTTGTCTCTTGTGTTTCGTCACAGGCACAATTGATTTACTTCCTTGTGTTTCGTCACAGCCACAACTGATTCAGAAGCGCAGTCGATGGCGAACAGCGGCGTCATGGACGAGGACCGCTTCCAAGATTTGCAGAAACTCATTCCGGGCCGCGACTCTTTCCAGAACTTCCGTCTTAATCCAATTGAATTTGAGAAGGTGGGTCGTCGTCCGCGGATAGCTTTCCAAGAAGCTTGCGTTGCATCTGTTATCTTGTTGGCTTAGTTGTCACTGAGATCCACAATTTTTAGAAGAAAGCGTAAAAATAGCAGCCTACAGTTGCGGGTTGCAGGACGTTGTAATTTTTTAACCGTTGTAAACGTTTTCATAAACACGTTTATTACGTGATATTCCAATTTTTGCTGAATTTTATCAGCAATAAGTGTGACTGGTTCGCTCTCTCTATTTATGGACCAAAGTGCCGCGCGAGCAACCGTCTGACGTCACAAAACAAACAGACCGCGCGCGGTCTCGTGTCGCGTAATCACTGAACATGAAAATCTCGTGCAAACAGGACAAGTTCTTTCGCAACAGCAAGAAGAACAAGCGTCCGTGAAACATTTGCTGTTTTTGACATTTTGGCCGAGTTTTAATTTGCCATTACCAAAGTGCTTGAAATAAATCTGAAATTTTAGGAGACTCGTCGATTAAGTTCTTGCCTTTTCGTTGCCTTCCTTGGTTCGTCATTGTGTCACCTGTTGTTGTTAATGCGCTTTGTGCCTCTGCGATTGCGTCATCGTTTCGTGACGTAGAAAAGTCGCAAACTTTGAGCAGAACGCGCCAGCAGACTGGATTTGAACCAGGCGTGCAAAAATGCGTCGCGCACTCGCGCCACGCGACCAAAAACTTGGAGTGCGCGAACGGGATTTGCAGCGTCGCATAGCAGTGCCTAGTTTATTATACTTTTTAAGTGCTATATTACGGCAAAGCTTGCATGTGTGCGCTATTAAAAACTTCTACGCGCGCTACCAAAACTAACAGAAAATTTTGCACCCCTGATTTAAACGTTTGGCCGCTTCGGGCAGGTCTGGCCGGCCCAACAGCAACATACCGATTATTATTGTTGTCCGCTTACGACCGCGTGGTCAATTTGATCACGTGATCGGTTTGAGCGGGTGTGGTCATGTTCTGTATTTCTTGATAAGAAATGAACTGAAACATGGGCAGAAATCGAAAGATCTGGGAAAGTTCCCGAAGCGATCTCATTTTCGAGTCATACAATCGATTTCCAGCGCGTTCCCTGCTCTGCGCTCCCCCTCCCCCAAATCCTGGCGCGACTCGCCGTCGCGTGTGTTGCTGCTATGTCCACCGTGTGTTGCTGCTGTGTCCAGGACGACGACACCAATTTTCACATGGACTTCATCGTCGCCGCGTCGAACCTTCGCGCTGAGAATTATGACATCACACCGGCCGACCGTCACAAGAGCAAGCTGATCGCGGGGAAGATCATCCCCGCCATCGCCACCACCACTGCCGTCGTCGCTGGACTCGTCTGTCTGGAGATGTACAAGGTAATGAATGTACGAGTTGTTACTTTGCGAGCGGCAGAGAAGGTACCCAGAATGGATGTGCCCTGCATTGGTTCAAGGAGGAATGAAGAGTGTTTTGCATGACCGTAAAAGTGATTGACTGATTGTGTGCAGGGTTCCTATGGAGTCTTGAAAAACACGGGAAAATTTGGTCATTTTCCAGTCTGAAAAAAAACTTTTTTGGTCTGTTAGTATGGAAAAAGGAAATAATTTTCCAGACTTCATCTTTTGAAATGCATTCTGCTGATTTTATTCTGATATTTTTGATGAGGTCGATAAATTTGACATCCATCGTGTTAACTATTATAGCGCCTGAATTCGACTTGGTTATGTCATTCGGAAAAGTAAAATCTGGAAAAAGTCTGAAAATTTATACTGAAAATTGCGTAGGAACCCTGTATATGCCTGTTTCATCCTCCCCCCCAAAGACGTACTGCGCAACCAAATAGTAAATTGTTGCGATAAGGAATTGTTTATCCCTGTTTGGTTGAATCGCTCCGTTGTCGTCCCGGTCCGTGCCAAACACCCACCATGTTGCTATCAAAACCTATCGTCTTGCGCGGCGCAGTGGATGTGTTTGTGTTTTGTTTCTGCAGTTGATTCAAGGACACAGCGACATGGAAAAGTACAAGAACGGCTTCATCAACCTCGCGCTGCCTTTCTTCGGTTTCTCAGAACCAATCGGAGCGCCCAAGCTGAAGGTGGGGGGAGCTTGTACTCCGTTGCAAAGAGCGCTGTGAAAAGTTTCATATCAACGTGTCTTTTTTCCCAATCCAACGCTGTTGTGCCGAAGCCCTTCTCGTTTTAAGTGCGTTTAAGATATTGTTTTTTTTTCAACGTGTACAAAAATGGAGTTGGAAATCGAAGTGCCCACTGATAAGGTGGTTAGCTCGATATACCTCGGTGTTTTCTTCGACATATCACTCTTGGTTTCCGAACAGCCGAAAGCTGTAGTGCGTGAGGGTAGACTGTCGGTGAGAGCGCTATAGAAAGAACTTGCCAAAAGGAAAGGAAGGAAAACTTGAAAAAAGGAAGTCGCCGAAAGAATGCAAAAAAAGCAGGAAAAAGTTGTTTTTTTCATCACCGCGCCCTCGACCACCAGCGCTGCCATTTCTTGTGTTATAAGATTCGCCTCCTCACGCGATCGCCGCACCACTTCACGAGGCGCTGTTGCATGGCCAGATAATTTTGTTTAGGAACATGAGCGTGTTGGTTCTAACGCGAGAATAGCGCGCGTGGCCTGCGTTGCTGGATTGCGGGCGCTTTTTCTTCGTCGACGGTTCGCAAAAACATTTTCGAACTGTTATTTTGCGGCAAGATCGACGATTTGCGTGGCGCATGTCGACTGAACAAACAAGTAAAAAACATTTGCACTTATGGGCGTCGGAAGGGGGGGACAGGGGGCCAAGCACCCCCTGGATATTGAAAGTTAACATTGTAAGCAAAAAAGGTTGTTTTGCTAGTTTCGAAAGGGAAAAACGAAAAAACA
>JGI24021J15306_10011655_pt1 | contig 10920 bp, 5 predicted proteins | sample Ectturendosymbi1_FD_15306 | JGI IMG/M metagenome (IMG submission 15306)
TGCGTTTTCATAAAAACTTGTTGAAGTTTATCTAAAGCATACTGCATCCCAGGAAAATTATGTCATTTCCAAAGTTCAGGAATTTTCAAATTACAGAAAAACGGCTGACACTACAAAAAAACTAACTTTATATTCGGACTCAGGGCACCAAAAAACATCAAGAAACACCAAAAAATCAATAAACAAAAACAAGACCAAACATTCTTTGCCCAGTGTAATAAACAGTGATGAATCGCAAACAAAAGCACAATAAAACCTGCAAAGCTTAGGGGAAAATAAGACTGGTTACCGTGCTGAAAATATAGTTTTTGTACTGTAGAAAACCTCAATAAAAGTCCACATTTGTTTGCATTGATTTTTATATCCTCCTGATAATGCACTGCTATTCAAAGCGTTGCTAGTTTGCTACCAATTATTTATAACTGTCATGTTATGCCGCCGCTTGAAAAAGTAATGTTTCCTAGTGAACTTTGCCAGTAATCTAGTAAACTTTGCTAGCAAGGTTTCTAATGACAATTCCTAATTTACAATAGTATGCGGTGCGTTTCATGCTCAAATCTGCAATGGTATCATATCGTAATCATACTCCATGCTAACAGCATGATTACACAGCTACAAAAGCTGTGGATATTTCATTCTATTTGAATAAGATTCTATTTGAATAAGAGCTGAATAAGAGCTTGATTCTATTTGAATAAGAGCTGATGATGTCTACTTTGTAGGGGAAATATATACTCTGTAAGATCTTAGTGTCTGATTCTGTGCTGAGAAAGGATTTCTTTCAATAGATAATGGATATTTTATTGTATATACCTGCTCATTAAAGTTCACTTCTTTTTAGATGGCCACACTACTTCAGACCAGGTTTGATTATTCTGACTAGAAAGTAGGATGTTGTGGTAGTTAAGATTTTTCTTACTTCTACAACAGTGGTTCTCAACCAATTCGCTGAAGAGAGCCAAATACACACCTAAAAGTTTGTTGGAGAGCCGCACAAAAAGTTTTACAGCAAGTCAATTGACCCGTTTTGTTTTATTGCACTAACGAAGTCTGTAACACAAAATGCTAGAGGTTTTCCTGAAACACACTGTCTATCGACAAAAATCCTTTTCCAGCAATGAATCAGACACTAGGATCTTGCAGATTATATATTTAGCCTACGCAGTGGGCATCATCAGCTCTTATTCAAATAGAATCTGTTACCGAAAAATTGCTTAAAGCCACACAAAGATGCTTAGGAACTGCATGCGACTCTTAGGAAAGTGTTTGAGAACCATTGTTCAACAAGTAATACCACGCCTGCCAGCTACGATGTCACAGCTTTAGCGATTATTAAACCAAACGAAAACCTTGTAGATCCATGGCTGCAGTCTGGCGTCGTAGCTCATAACAATCGCTTTTAGTGTGCTATACTGAGCACACGTAAGTCTGTTTGGCAAAACCGTTAGTATGTAGGAAGGGAGCCGGAGATACTTTTCAAAGGCCATATCTCCGGCTCCGGTCTTAAATTTTAAACTGAGCTCCGGCTCCTGATTTTTAATTCGAGCTCTGGCTCCAAGCAAAATGCCCAGCTCCGGCGCTCCGGGCTCCGGCACGGCAGCCCTGGCATATGTGTCAATTCTGGTTTTCCAAACTTTTGATCGAATGATATTTGGTAGATTGAGTTTTCCTGGAGCAAGGTGGTACTTGGCGACAGTGTGGGGCCCACAAATGGTACGTGATGAGAAAAAATTTGGGAAACACTGCTTTAGAGGGTTTGAACAGCTCTGTAGCTCAGCAAGTTACGACTGCACAAAGTACGAGCCACCACAGTGTCTTTGCGGTCTGCAAAGGGTTTTAAAATTTTGTATTCAGGCTGAAAAAGACTCTCTTCGTAAACACATGCAAGTGGTTGTAATCTTACCATTCTGGTTGTAACAGCAAATGAAGTAGCACAGTTGTTTGCCGCATGAACGTTTCGCAACTACGAAGCCTATGATGCTCTTGGGAAGTAATTGAATGTTTTTACGTTTCTGAATGCATTAATTCCACGACAAGTCTTTGATTTCCATTCGTATCAACAAAGANAAATTTTTTGTTTTTAGACCAATGCGTCTAACGCAGTGGTTCTCAACGTGGGGCCTGCACCCCANCGGTGGCGCNTGGCAAATTTTGATGGGGCGTGGAGGTTGAAGACTTTATGAAAAATTTTGGTGGGAATGCAAAATNAAAAGGCACTTGTTCACAATCAAAGTGNTTGGTAGATATAAAGCTGTTTCACTTGTTTGCTCCTATAGGACAACAATCCAAGCATGTTAGCTGTGCATTGTGTTATCCGCAGGAAAATTTAGTTGCAAAAAATGTTGATTCTCAACTGTACGCAGCAATATATTCTGTGATCAAATGTATCAATTCCATCAAAGCAAATACCAAAGCAGAACGTCTATTCCAGATGTTTTGTAAGGCAAATCATGCATGTCAAAGGCAGTGGCGTAACTAGAGGTTTGAACCAGGGAGGAAATGTTTGCTGAAGAGGCCCCACAAACTAAAACTCAGTAAAAATTGCGAAATTATTAATGAATCTGGATGTGGAGGATGCAGTGACGTAGCAAGGCTAAGTACCGCCCAGGGTCGACCATAGAAGTGCGACACTTTCCACCTCTCAAATTTGCTTACAAAATTTTAAATGGAAGTTCATATTTCGTGCTAATTTAAGAATATCGGGTTATTAAAGCATCTTCAAAATCGCAATCCGACACTAACAAACTGAAATGTGTCTTGTTTTTGATTGTCGAATATGAGTCTTGCTTTTTCTTCTTCTCGCTGCCTTTTCCATCATTAATTTTTCTATTTTTTGCTTTCTTTGCTTGGCATATTACGAACCCCACATGGTTTGTCAAACTTTCCTCCCTGTTGGTTTTTAAATCTCCGGTAAGCTCACCGCATGACATTTTGATATTTATTCATTCTATGGGATCAAACGGAAAATTAAGGGATTTGATGGCGGCATACCTACTTTACAAATGCAAACATTTATTTTAGTTACAATTTCCTGTCGTATCCTCGTCTTTAACTAAAGTAGTATATAGAGTGCATATAGCAGGCTATATAATCAATTTGGTAATATGATCTCAGTGATGTGAAGAACTTTTCATCGTTCAATTCACGTTTCAGTTGTGGTTTAATCCTCTTAGAATATATAGATTGCGCGGAGCCCTCTACTGGTGCAGGGACCCATTTTGAAAAAATATTTTAAACAGGTTTAAAACAGGCTATGGATGAGAAGCTTGCAGTCTTCATCGTGACCTGCGCACTTGGTCTAGCTGTTGTATTGGACCTCTTCCAATTACACGTACATACTGTTATTCCTTGCCTTCGTTCGTTACCAACAGAACCATCACCAGACGGTCTTCAATTTGGAGACTACGTTTGTGCAGGGGGACTGATATTCTAAAATTTGACAAAAAATCCTCTGGTTTATAGTGTTTCATATTTAAATGTTGGGGACTTGTGGTTTTTTTGGGGGGCTAAGCCCACCAAAGCCCCCATGGCGACGGGACTGGTTACCAACAGATATCTATTTCGAAAACTATTACCAAACATTGTCAGCTGGGACATAGGCCTTTTGGATGCTCAGCAGTGATTACAATGTTTTACGTTCAACGGTTATTGCGATTAACAACTTTATTCAGTGCAGCCATTGACAAGCTGTACAACCATTTCGATTAATGCACTTTTTAATAAAAGCGTTAACCACAATCATATCGAAATATATCGTTTACCCGTGCGTTAGGTTATCAGACTAAGGTTCTTGCCTCAAATTCATCAAAATTAGAGCAACACTTTTCTTGTTGAAATAACGTTTTCGAAGACTGCCAATGTTTAAAGTGTACCGTGGAACAAAGGCGGCTTCACGAAAACCACGTTGGCTGTCAGCTGGCTCTTATTCACTCTACTCGCAGTTGAAACTTACGATCTGAACTCAAAGTTACCCACGAAAATACACCAACTGCACTACCCCGCTTCAAGAACGTCATTTTCCGGCACCGTTACGTCATGCAGAATAACAGCACAGCAGTTGTATTGAAACTGAGAAAAGTTATATTTGCAAAGTTCTTCACTTTTTGTTGATAGGCCCACCTATTGACTTGGCTACAGCTCATGGCAGGTACTGAAAATACCCTACTGAAAATTAGAAAATAGCATGAGATGTGCCAAAAAATGTTCTTTTATAATTTTGGCGACGGCAATTAGCGGCATGCCAACGCCTGAAATATGCTTCTTACCGGGCAGTTTAGGCTAACGATCTTGCCCAAGGAGCACCACGGCGAGTCACTTGGTGTCTGTGAACTGGACACACAACCTTACAATTGAGAGGCTGACACTACCACTGGGCTATCGCCGACGCAGCGGAATTTTAGTCGCCAATGCCCATGTGTCAGGAGATGTTATGATGTACAGTTGGGGCGCTACTGAGAAACCAAAGATACGAGATAAAGGATTAAGCTAGCCTTAACTACTTACTGTGAATTCATGCAAAATTGTTTTATCAGATTTTGAGAGGATGAGCAATATAAGCCGAAAACAACTGGAGCCCTAACGTTTTAAGTTTGTGGTCGAATGTCATCTCCTTCCTTTGTGCAAAGGACTTTTGACTTATATGGCTGAAATGACTTTGTCTGGCGAGGAAGGTGTAGGGACTGAGGCACAATTGGAGCAAGCATGCTCGTAAATAGGGGGCGGAGCAAATTTTTTCGCTACCCTTAGAAAAATGTTTTGAACGTAGTTTAAAACTATTGGACATAGTTATAAAAAATTTGGGCTCCTCTCAGAAAACGCCCCCCAAACATTTTATTAATTCGCTCACTCACAAAGCCACATGTCGTGTTCTTTTAGGCTAGCCTACCAGTCTAGAGCTTCTAAACACGAAAATGGAAAAGCGGTAAAACATTTAAAAATGTATTTAAGATAATAACGAAAAACTAGAACTTTTAAACTCCTTTCAAAAATTAATTTTTTGTCAGCGAAGTGCCGCCCCCCTTAAAATGCCGCCCAGGGCCCGCGGCCCCCAGGGTCCCTCCTTGGTACGCCACTGGGAGGATGTCTATACCAAAACCCAAAATCAGCAGAAAACATTGGTTGGGGGGATTGAAATCTATATTCAGAACAATATATCAAATCAGATTAGGAATGATATGCCATCTGCATTTGGCAACTCTCTGACAGCCTCTGAGGTCAGTACACGAGACAAAAAGTGTGTAATTTGTGCGATATGTAGACATACTAACAATGACATCCATGATTTCACTTATAATCTTAGTAAAACTTTGCATTACTTGGGAATTCACAATTGTGCTTCTTAATTTGTAGTGATGTAAACGTTAAGTTATTTACAGCAATACACAGTGTTCTCCGCAAGGAAGTATGTTAACACGTATGGCAGTTACTGTTTAGAAGGCATTACAAAGCGAATTGGAACGACTACCAGTAGTACTCTGATAGACTACACATACACCAATTTGCCAACCGGATAGTTAGCACCAGAAATTCTAACAAATGATCTATCTGATCACTAGCCTGTTTTTGTTTCAATCAAATCGAAAATTTCCAAACGTTTTAAATTAAAAAGTTTAAACAGTCATGATTACGCCAATTTCAGGGCAGAAAAATTTGTGGAAAAAATTCAAAAAATCTTAGACAACCTTCCAATCAACCAAAGCAAGCCATGAGAGACTTTAGATTCAGGTAGTTCTTTGTTTGACCAATATCTTAATGACCAATCTCCTACAAAATGAGAATAATTTCTATTGCTCCACATTGAGAATCATTGGGATAAGCCTGCATGCAATCTTACTCAAAGACTCAAAAACAAATAAATAGTTTGTACGCTAAATCAAGTTAACCTGTGCTCTACTTTTGGCTCGCAGCATCATAATCATTGACAATGCAAAGATATCAAGTCATCCGCATCAGAGATGAGCTGACTTTCATGGATATGTTGCCATCCAGACCCAGACCAGAATTTGTAAAGCACAGTCGAAGTCCAAAAACATCCAAATATTCAAAAAAATGTAAAGTCCATGTCCAAATGAAGCTCAAAAAATTAGCAAAATACAGCTTTTTAATTCTTTTCCATTAAGTCAGTTCACGTCCGGTCCTGATCGCACGTTTTTGAAATGATCCACAGTCAGGAACCGATCCAAATCTAAAAACGTTCGCTATAAATCAGGCTCAGTCCAACCCAAGTTCAGTTCAATGCTCATCTCTGGTAAGTATCACTATTAGCAGCAACGCAATGAGAAGCTCTGTTAAGCTTAGTAATAGCGTGCAAGATAACAAACCAGACGCGCATAGAATACAAGCGACTCATTAGCACTAGGCGACACATACAATTGATGAGGAGCTATGCTAGATGTTACTAGGTATAGGTATTAATGTTATAATGTGCACACAGAAATTATAAAACAAGAAAAGGGACTTGATATATGGCAGTTAATCAATTCCATAACTTTGATGACATAATACATAGGAAAGCTGACTTGTACCACTGGTCGTAATCAAGTCTCAACATTCAAACAAACATAATGCCCAAGCACATTACCAAAGGATTTGAGAATCTCAAGTTAACTACATTTTTCAATACAGTATGTGTACTCCCGAAACTGAACAAAAAGTTGCGAAAACGTTCAGGACAAAAATTTTAAAATTCAATCCAAAATTCCACTATTAATTCCTTTTTTACAATTAAGGAGAATTCCCCCAGACAAAAACGTAGATTTCATTTACGAATAATAACCATAAATGAAATGTTAGTTGCTTGAAATTGACGATATTAATGCGACTGCGCAATGGTGGCTTTAAGTGGTGGACTTGGGTGATTTCTTCAAAAGCAACCTATGGACGTTTACAACACACCGAACTCTGTCTCTTGAAATACCTCTGCTGCACCCTGTTCTGCTCCAGCGTCAGTCTTGACTGGCAAACAATTAAAATGAAAAAATAATTTGTTTTTAACATTATTTATAAAATAAGCAACGTGTATGATGAAGCGTACGACCGGGAGAGATGACTGAAAATTCGTTGAAGGTGATTCCTTTTTCTGTATTGCAGCATATGGTTTACACTCCAAAGTCGTTTCTTTTTGCGGTGTTAGACGTACTGCTTCTTGAGCGTGACCTAACTCTTCTTTCTACAGCAGAAATGCAAGAAAATTTCCGAAGGAATTCTGCACTGCATTTCCTCATCTTTGCAGAACCGAGGTTGTAAATAGCCGGATTGAGGCATTCGGAGAAACGTAGAAAGAAATATTCTATCATTCCAAACCAGTAGTCTGTTACTCTGTTCTGTTGTGTATTTGCACGAGGTTGAACTCCCCAAAACTCGTAAGCTGCAAATATAATTATGCAGTTTCGTTCACACATTCAAGAATATTAAAATGTTCTTCGACTTCAGGAAAATCAAATTTTTACTTAATTTGATACTACAGGCAAACAACATTTTCACCTGTGAAAGGCACGTAACCAATCAGGAAAGACACCACAATAAGGAGAAGCTGCAGCACAGCTTGATTTGCTTTTGTTTGCCACTTTGGCTTTTTTGGAGTCGAATGGTCAGGATGCAGTTTCGATCTAACACTGACAGCAATGAGGGAACACATCAAAATTACTCCAATCGTCGGAGCGTACAAGAACAAAGGATAGCAAATCTTTTGGTAAGTTGTGTAGTGGTCGNACCTGCAAAATATATCTTGTTGCTTGTGAACGAGGTAACACAGATATCAGAGGCAAAACAGTTTGNCAAGGAAATGGCTTCTTTTCGTTTAAAACAGAAGAAAATAAAAGGAGACCCAACTTGAAGCATATATGTGTATAATTATGAAAGAGTGCATATGCAATTAAATCAGTTATGTTATTCACAAAAAGCTATAAAACTTTTGTCAATGTTTCTGATCAATGAAGTCATCTAATTTTGAAGTTCAGCAAAATTCGGCAAGGGCTTTGAACAACCCTACGAAATTCCAGTATTCTTAATACATCACGTAAAGCTCGAACATGCGTCAACGATAAAAACGGTTTATGTGATAAGCTTGTTCAATCTACCGATGGCATCACCAAATGAAATCATAGAGCAACTCATAAAATATTTTCTTACTGTTCCAGTAAGATTGTACATGCTGGCCACCTTGCGTTAGGCAAGTCGCTGTAGCGATCAGGAACTTGGGCTCCAAATAATACAAAGAAAGGAATGAAACCGCATAAGAAGCAAACGATCCAGATTGCTCCCACCCAAATCTACGTTTCAAAGTTGCAGTATTGAAATGTCGAATAAATAGGTTTCTTGGACATTCAAAAATCAAGGTTTCATGCATTGCCATTCAGTCGAACAAACATTATGACTGATGATAGCGAAAGTAGTCAGAACATGCCAAAAACAATGAAACAAAACTAGCTATGCGTGTTTGTAAACGCGTTGCTGCCCACACATCTGCAATAAAACAACGACGCAAACTTTATTTTGATGCTAGAGCACAATTTCACTTGCCTTGGCGTGCACAAATCTCATTTTTCTAAACATGATCGGAAATTGAATTGAAATGTACCGAATGATGGCGAAAGAGAGTATGTGGATTGCAGTTGCGTAGTTCGTCATGATATCAGCTGCCCAGTAGAACTGTGTGGAAAAGGTGTGATGAATTTACATTTAGGTGTCATCTAATACACAATCCTATTGGTGAATGTCAATTGAAAGAAGCATGCAACAAGTTTTTGAACTTGAACGCAAAATTTCGACAACGTTGTGTCCACTTTCGAAAAACAACATGTTGCTTGCTTGGTTTTGATTTTAAATGCCAATTTCATAAGATTAAATTAAAAAATTTATGACGTGTATTAGCATCCATATTCGCAAATTCAAAAGTAACAAGTAAATTGTGCGTTTTCGTGAATGTTATGTTTTAATAATTCTGCATGTTTGTAGATAAAGGCCTTTTAATCTCTTTTGTTGGTGCTTGTAGAATTTCAGTAAACGCTGCAGNTAATAGCTTCAACTAACTTGAAATGCTTTTGTCTTATATTCACCTGAAAACCTTTTTTGTTTTTTCAAATGTTGTCCAATGGATTACATATTACTTTACCAGTAATTTGGCCCATATCCATTCGATTGTTGCGTGGGAACTAGTGAGAATGATAGGGGGAGTTGGTGACATAATATGTATTTTGCAATAATAATATGACATCATTAACAGCTTATGGTAGTAGTACATCTGTTCCAATAGCTTCAGAAACACATGTAATCTCTTTTAAATATTCTCGGTGTACGTGTTGGTGGTCGCAGTGAAAATAATATTATCTACGCAAGGAAGGGACCAGAAAACAGAAAGGGGTTAGTTTCGTGGTAAAGATACACTCTCCTCTTCCCAGGGGGTATTTGCCTTTCCACTTAAACATTGTTTCACTGTAAAATACCCCGCGTATTGTGTTCACCGTTGTTGAAGTAATATCGGTTCCATGAGATGTTAAAGGGGACTAAGCCTTCCTCAAAACCAGTTCTATAAGTGAAATGAAGTTTTTTCTCAACAAGCTTGCAATTTTGTGATGTCACACCTGTATTGCGCAGCATTCAGTGAAAAAAGACTAGCCACTGCAAAGTAGGACCAGAATCATCAACAGGACGGTTTTCGCTGTCATAGCTATAATAGATTTGAAAAATGAAGGCGATGTCTTCGTTAATGGAATAGGTTATTTTCCATTATGTTGAATAGTGCAGAAATTCAAATTAGGTCTTTGTATAGAGTGCCCCGACAAATATGCTACAATTTTCTTGGCCTATGAAATTAAAACAGCCCTAAAGTTTGGCACAAAGAAGATTTATTAGAAGTAATTCTATTCAGGAAATTAAGCGTATGGATGTAACAAACAATTTCACAAGTTTCAAACAATTGTACTTTAAATATTTTTTGACAATTATGAATTTTCTCTGCAGCTGGTACTTTTTGGTGGACGTTCATTAGAAACACAAACAAAGCAGTCTTGTTTGACTGCGTTCAAGTGCACTACAACACGAAAAACACCCCTTGTTCTAAATTGAGAGTGGTTTCAATGCCTGAAGAAGCAAACCCAATAAACATAAAATGTAAAGCTTTGAGTAGTCTCTATGCTCTCTGCTGACATTTGAGATAAGTTGAAAAAACTGGTGAAGTTAATAAGCTGCATAATGAACAAATATTTGGAACACACTGCGCGTGTGTTTTCCGCAAATCAGGTGCTTTGTTGCTTATCCATTTTGACGAGAACCATGGAAATACTGTTTGGTTGCAAGTAAAAATACTGCACATGTAAGCGTTGNACTGCAAATACTGATTCTTTTTTCACGCCTTGTGCTTAAAGAAATAAAGTGCTTGAATTGATAGGACTTAGCACTGGGCGAACACACGTGTGGCGTGTTTTTTCAAAAAATTTGAAGGTATTGATGACACGACAGTAAACAAAGCTGCATGTCTCGCGTTCGCCCAATGAAACCCACGCCCTCTGCTCGCCCATTCAAAAGTCAGTCGAGCGCAAAATTTACAACCACCACACACATACGTGTGAAAACATGCAAGTTTGGGGGTTACGAATGATATTTCCCCCAAATTTGCCCGAATCTCATTTATGCTACAAACTTTCTCGCTACAAATTTTCTGAAGCTCTTAAGCTCTTGGTTCATTTGATTTTTCTGTACCATGTAGATATACACGTTTCACTTCTCAGGTGGCAATAATTTTCCGTTAATTCAGCCATCAGAAAAGTACAAAATCAAATACCTGGACACTGCCTAAAAGGATTAAGCTAAAGATGCTTAGGATCCAATTTAGTTCTAATCATGTTACATGTGCAGTACATGTAAAGCTGCTCAACTCATCTAATCAGTTTAATCACCAAACATGAAACTGATAAAGGTCAT
>JGI24021J15306_10011657_pt1 | contig 10920 bp, 9 predicted proteins | sample Ectturendosymbi1_FD_15306 | JGI IMG/M metagenome (IMG submission 15306)
AGCTTTTCGAATATGACAGGTAAGCTGCTCGCGTACCACCTGAAAAGCCCTCGCGTACCATTAGTGGTACGCGTACCACAGTTTGAGAACCACTGCCTTAGTTGATTTGAATCGGAATACTTGCATTTTCGTCCTACAAATGTTCATTTCCAGCATGATTCCGTTTTCTGTTTTCCCTATTCCGAAATTCACCATGTCTGATTGAATGTAGCTCAAAAGTTCTTTCTCGAATTTTTCGTAATTCGACATGATGTGCAAGTAGGGTTTCACCAGATGTTGTCCTGTGGCCGTCAGAATAGTATCTCCTAAAAATTTTGAACAAAATTTACAAGGTCTGTTTCTGAAAACCACAAGCAACTGTGTCGTGCAATCACGTGTGACAATTGGGATGAACTTTCACAGTATGATGAAACCAATATCTGACAAAGGCAAATCGAGAAAACTTTTTTTCAGAGCAAAACTTGTCGCAATAAATTTTCCTTACAGTTTGGGCATGGAAACAACAACAAATATTATCGTACCATATCTGTGGATATAGCCTCCGTGAAAGCTTCTCTTGATTGCGTAAGCTTCTTTTGTTAGGTATGCAGCCAGTCGAGAGCTCAGTTGTTTATCTTTGATGTGCAAGTTCTGCAAAGGTTGATATTTTATTTTTCTGTTCACAGGAACACGCTTAAAAAGCACTTAATTTTCGCTACAACGACAGGAATAAATTAATCGTGCTTGTTCGATCTGCCAACGCGCTGGAACCGTCAAAGAGTGAGCCTCCAAAACAAAGTGACTGCTGTGTTTGCAATTAGTGAAACGAGCGAATTTATTCTTATTGTGCCATGGTCCGCCGCAACAATTTTGTAAAAGCAAAAATGGTTTTGCTTCTGTGGTTAATGTAACAGAAACATTTTAATTTTACTGCAGGGTACAATGTTACGAAAACATAAAAGGCTTAATTTTGTATAAAAACTTCTGTCAAGTTACCATAGAAAATAAAAGATTTAGACTGATCAGTTTTGCTTAGAATTGAAATGATTGCACAGCTTCAACAACATCATCTTAGTGTAAGCCAATTCTGAAAATTACGTATGTCACATTCATTAATAGGTTTTCGAAGAAATTTACCACATCCATAGCCTTCTTCAGAGCGTTAGCATCCAGAAGTTGGGAGTATTTGAAGGTCACTATTGATCTAATTATTTTATACCAGTTCTCAAATCCAGGTTTGAAACCGATGAAATATCCAGCATCCATTTTCCAGTCAGCAATCCTGACGTGAGCAGCTGGTGAACCAGTCGAGCTTATCTGAAAGTGTGAAATATTGTTGTAACCGAATAGTAACTATATTTAGTGAAGAAAGAGTTGTTTTTATGTCACCTTGTCTTACAGCGTCATCCAAATGTATTGCATCAAAGTGTTTGCAAATGTTTCAAAACCCTACCTTTGATTTCATGCAAATGATGGAGAGTCGGCTTTTCTCAGTTGGATCTGGTTGGCCAATGCAGCGATAAGTGATTTGGTTTTTGTCTTCGTATTTCATCACAACCGTGCGCACGTTTCCATCATTGCGATAGGTCACATTCACACCTCGTGGATTATCAGATAGACCAATCACAAGGTTGTTCATCTTCGGTGCATGCCAACCGACGGTCCAATTGCTTCTTGTCCAGAAGAACAAAGTTTTGAATATCGTCTCAAGTTTCCAAGAACGTCCATTTTCGAGCGTTTGAAGACGGAAGGAGTTAACGTGATCGAACATCGGGAAGCTGGAGAAAAAAACATTTTCATATCCACAGCAATCACGTGTTGCACCCAAAATTACTGAAATAAATCAATTAGACTAGTGACTCTCAACGTGGGCGGTGTGGAAAGACAACGTTGAGAAAAAGTCGAAATGGGTGATAGAAGGGCAATAAACTAACATAGTGCAAACGCTAACCAAGTATTTGATTGATTGACGGGCACCAACTGGAGTGCAAACACTCTGCATGGATGACAATATATCGCTGCTGTTTAGGATACGTGCGATTTGTGCGTAAAATACGACCTCAACAATAAAAGAATTTTGCGATCAGTGTTCATACAGATAATCAAGCACAAAGTATCTTATCTTCAGTGCAGTGAAGAACGTCTATGAAGAAAAAAATTCAAATAGGGAATATGCTGCAATGGGCAAAGGTTGGTGTACCGGCTATGGTTGGGAAACAGTGATTATTCATAGTACTGATGAAAAAAAAATTTCTGGACTAGTCGCCATTCACTGCGTACATCACAGGAAGCATTTATTTGAAGATATAAAAGTGCGCTTTTCAGAATTTGTTGACCTCCATGTTCAAAGCTGGGTACTTAAGACTATTTCAGTACAACCTTTTAACGTAGAACTGTTTCAAGACAACTTCAGGGATTGTAGAAGAACAATTAATCCAAAACATTTTTCAAGGATCGATAAGAATTATTTTGGTTTCAGGTAGCTGACAGACATCATCTCCTCTGGAAAGAAGCGATTATGTCGGTTTTATTATTTCCTACCCATTTCACATTTGGCTGAAGAAATGATTGTTGCTGTGATTCGCAAAGCAGAGAATTCTTGGCATTAGAAAGCGAGGTGATTTACGATTGCGCTTCACCAAAATATACGTGGTGTTAGTGTCTCCATAGTAATACATTTTGAAAATTTTTTTCGTGTTTGGCTTGTTTTGTGTTACGTAGCCTGTGGGACGATCACGGCGTGTCGTGAACTAAAGACGGCGATGGGATAAGCAAGGTTGCAAAACACTAAATTAGACGATTTAGCTCTTTTTCTCGTTAAACAGCAAGACAAGACCAAAATTACCAACATTTAAGTTTGACAAAAGCACGAGGCAAACGTCACCTTTCAAATTATTTCAACAGTTCATCGAGTGCCTGATGAATATCAGACCATGTGTTATACATAAACACTGCTTACCAGGGGGTGTCTAGTTTTGAATGGATCAGAATATCATCGAAGCTACTGTCAATAGTGAAACTAACATTGAAGAACAATACTTTTTCAATGTTCATAGACAAGGAACGAATTTTAAAGTTCCAAGTCTCGCCGTTACGTTTCCAATCGATGTCAATATCCACGGGTAGAATCTTTTCGACTATGCCTTTGGTTTGCATCTTCACCATTACCTCATCGAAAATCATGAACCGAGGTGAAATCAACAAATAGTGTTCATCAAGCCTGAAACAAAGAAAGAAAATGGGGAGTGTCCTCTGTTGTTTACATTCAAAAACCAACTTCAGCATTATACTAACCACGGAGATGTCATGCGTGACTCGTAGATCCAGCCAAATGTTTTTGGGTTGAAAGACCATCTCATGTGTGCATTCCAAAGGTTCATGGTCATGTCTGCCGACAATAGCGTAGGCGAAAATGACATATTCGAATTGATAAGAAGGTCATTGTCGAAAAGCGGTGAACTCAGTGTCATGATTGTTGTCATGGTGCAATTGAAAACGTCGGAAGGTCGGCAGTCAAGGGTCCATATTACAGAGGAAGGATCAAGCTTGATCTTTATCCAGTCATAATATTCGCGTTTAATGACCTTGAGCACGGGAATACGTCGAAGGATCGCAGAGACGGGAATGTCCACTTCAACATCTGACAAATGTACTCGGGTTGGAATATATGGATATTGGGAGGAAACACGCGATGTTTCAACAGCAGAACTCATGAATGTCCTGTCTCCAGCGGTTAATGTCAAATGACGGGGTTGGTCTGCAGTAGGAGCTGGAGTTAGCAGAAGTTGGACAACTGGACTGTACGGGAATTTCCACGTCATGTTTGTTGTTGCGTCAGACTGTTCCTGCGATGCTGCATTTCGTTCGAAAACCTGTGTTGCAACAAAGCGGAAAGGAACTGGCCAAGAGACGTTGAAATCAAAGATGCCGTTGCCAAGAAACAGTTCGTTCCACGTGTAATCGAAGGTTTCGTTGTAGATAAACCAGGGTCGTTTGACTTCGTTGCCCACCATCATGCATGTTGTGTTTGATCGCAACACGTGCCTCGATAGACGTCTTGTGCTGTTGCATTTGCAGACTGGCGTTTCAACCACCAAAGTGTTTTCAAATCTGTCTGGAATGCATACTTCACTCTGTCCGATTGTGATGGTGCACCAACAGTTGTGGGAAACAGTCATGTTTCCTCTAAGCAGCCAAGTGCTATCTCCAAGATCCACATCAATGATTCGGGCAGTTCTTTCCTCGTTTTCACGGACCATGAGAAGCGATTTCAAGGTTATTGGTTTTGTTGGATTGCAAGGATTCCATATGAGGTAGGTTGCACTCATGTTGCCAACCACGTGGTTTCTAATTTTGTTGACGCGGAAATCAATGGAATGTTTTGCATCGATTGCTGGAATTTTCTTTCCGCTGATCGGATTAACCAACAAAAGACTCGTGTTCATTTTGTCTCTCCATATGCCCTGGGGGATTGAGTAATGGAGAGTGTAGTTTCCATCCAGGTCCAGCATTGGCCATCGGAGTTTAGCCGCAACTCCAACATCGCTGATGTTTCCAAGAATGAGCGATATGTTGACCATCTGCATATCTTCACCAATGATCAAAAATCGCCACTGATTAAGTTGTTCCATTTTAACTTCGACAGACATGTTGTAACTGCAATGGCAGCTTTTGATGATGCACTGGCAAGAACGATAAACTTTTGTCCTAGGTAGATCGAAAGCGATAACAGAATGGTTGGATGAACGTTGCAAGTCTGCTACAAAGTCATCTGTGGACCATCGTTGGATTCCCACAGACAAAACCAGATCTTTAACTTCAGCGCGATCTTCGGTCACCAGAATATCGCACGAATACCTCGGAATCGACTGATCTGGGTATCTGAAATGCACAATATTGACTTTATTTTAATTGCTCTTTTGTCCCTAATTGCCGATTGCTAAAATAGCAGCACAACTTCACATTATTGACTGTTTCGTTTAAGTTGATAAAAATGTCAACTCTCATTTATTGTTGAAACAAACGAAACGTTCAGGTGTTATGTTATAAAACTTTCAAAAAACTTTGTCAAACTCTTGTTTGTAGTGATTTACCTGAGTTTGAAGTGTGTTTCCATGTTTTCATGTTTGGTGTACCCGCGCAAGTATATCGGTCCTTTTTTGAGCTCCAGACTGATGTCTGACCAGTCGGTTTCATTGATCAGCATTCCGGCCTGAGTGTAATTCAACTGCAACTTGGTCGAATCTGAGTGTGTGAAGTTGAGCAATAAGGATTGTACTCCGCTTTCCCAGTTTGCGTCGTACTTAAATCGAGACTCAACTTCACCAAGACACATCGGACAAGAGAACATGCCTGGAACAAGCCGATGGAAAATCTTTGACGTGAAGCTTTCCTGGACGAAAGGCCAAATATTTGCAGCAAAGTGAGTATCGGAAACATAACGAGTTCTGTTGTCTTGTGTAGTATTCCTCTCAATGCACAATCGTCGACCAAAAGTGGAATAGTAAAAGAGAGAAACATCTATCGTAATATTCTCATTGGTTTGAGATTCTGGATCGTACGTTCTGTAGCAAGTTTGATTTCGTGCAAGCTTCCAAGTCACATCGCCTCCGTAANAAGCTTCAACATAGAACTTGTTAAAGTTTGATGCATTCCCTTTCCACGAAAGTGGTTTTTCAATCCATGGGATATATACAGAGTGACCTTCGGANGTTATTAACATTTCCGAGTTCTCGTATCGGAAGGAATTGTTGAAATATGGATTAAAGTCCAAACCAAGAATAGTGGCATCTTCGCTTATGTTTCCTACGGTGTGCGTGCGGCCAAGCTTTACGTTCCATGCTGTTCTCGATACTTCCTTTTGAAAAACGGCGTGACATGATGTATTTACTCCGGGTCCACATGTGACGTTAATAAAGCAATCAGTTTCTCCCATATTGAATTCTGTTTCTGCTAAAACGATGTCATCAACGAAAATCGTAGCGTTTGTATGCACGTCTTCATTGTTTCGCATGATATCTGCTGTGATATTGAAAATACTGTAGCCAGTCAGTGGAAGAGCTCGGATCGCGCAACGTGGAAGACGGAAAAAATGAGGCTCGTTTGGTTGCATGACATACATACAGTCGAGTTCAAGAGGAAGCCCTTCTGTGGTCACAACCAGGGTTCGTTTCTGGGGGGAATGATCGTAATGCACGTTCGTGCGATTGGATTGGAAGACAATGAAGTGATTGCCAGCGTTCGGCGCGTAAGTGACATTGAGCTTGGTGTATTTGGGCATGAACATGATTGGAACAGGGATGTCTGATTCCAAAGCAAAGTGTTTCACCGAGGGCGTCATTTCGATTTCAGCGTCGAAGATGTCTATGAAAAACATGGGACTTTTCCTTCCATCAACTTTCAAGCTGCCTTTCAAGTTGTTGGAATTGAAAGAAAAGTCTTGTGAAGTGACGTTCATACGTACAGTGGAGAATACCTCAGACGAGTAGGGGTTTGCAGTGTTCTTTTCATGATAGAAAGCTGAGAAGTTTGAGCACTGGGACACCTGAAAATGAAAACCAAATACATTATAAAAACAACAATGTCCTAATCAACCGGAGAATTTTCTGTTCAAACAGAAAACTATACAAAATCATAAACCTGTTTTCCATGCATTTAATTTGCCCAATCGACTGATAAAAAATGAAATGAATATTGATTACAACAAACTGCACACGACGCTGACTTTACAGGAGCAAAGTTCTGAAGAAAGTTTGCGAAAATGTCAATGGCATTCCAAACGCAATAATTTGGATTTCATACTTTCAATGGATTTAACCGAAGGCAGTTCGTCTTAATCTCTCAAGCTATTGAAGCATATGGCAATTGTTGAGATTATTGCACTCGTGTAATCATTTGAAAATACTAATTTTATCATTTTTCTTTCAAATGACTTCGATTGAAGTTGTTTCAATCTCAATCAACCCACCTGACGCAAATCCAATGTAATATTTTGACAGTTGTTGCTGTCGGCTTCGCAAACATCAAGATTACTTTCCGGATTAACTTGGTCCATCCGGAAAAAACCTAACCATGTGGAACAGTTATCGGAAGTGATGTTGACATCGTATGAGATGCTGTTATCCGAGACTTCTGGAGTGCGGATATCAATGGTTGCTTCGATAGTCATTTTTTCGGGTTCAGGGAAAACAACATTGCTTAGAGCTGGACCATAAGTTTTTTTCGTGTAGTCAACCTTTGTGATGCACTTTTCAATAACATCATCACGGAAATGCCACAACTGGTCAAACTTGGCGATCCGTTTATGTTTTGGGAATGTTGAATATGTAAACTCTGCATGTTCCTCATAACCATCGATTCCTTCTGGAACTCGGTCCTCGGGCAAAATACGATGTTCATATGTACCGATAGTGTTGAACTTGACACCAGTCAATGGTATGCAATAGTGGCAAGTGAAGTTGGCAGTGACTTTAAAATCTCTCTCATCGAATATGTTTTCAACGTTAACTATTGTTACGTTACTTTCCAATGCGTACTGGCCCACAGTGTAGCCCAGAGATCTGCTGTAGTAGTTGCGATCGTTTTCTACACGGTCTTCCTTTTTCTCCATGATTTCAAGTTTGATCTTCCTGTCACTCGCAGCGTATTCTCGAAGATAAGAAGTGATACCTTGAACTTCAAAAATGTCCATGAAAAGCTCTTCGTCCAGTTCGGCACCAATTTTGAAAACACGGTTTGTGCTGCTGTTGGAAATATGGCTGGACATGTGGATATACGGAAGACGGATTTCGGCGATGTGACAGTGGGGGCAGAGTCGCGGCATGCGTCTCATTATCATCCTGTAGATTGAGTCGCTCTTGTTGCTGCATCCGAAGTAGAATGGCGTGGGGTCGGCTTTACCGAAGTCAACTGTTAGCGATTCTTCACCTTCGGCAGTTTCGCTCATCGACATGTTGAAATAGTGAATCGCAGGCCAATATTCCTCGTCCGTTTTTGATATGCGTATTTGAGTCTGGTTGTTGTATTGAAGTTTTTCCATTGGTATCAGCTTGCTTGGTCGCAAAAGCATCGTGTTCATTTCAGCGTGTGTCATATTGTCTCCGAAAACGTCTTGCTGAACTTGCCACCAGTTTGTTGTCATTGTAGAGGCCATCACGAAAGGAGGGTAGGTGGATGAAGTTTTGTTGACTTCCAAGCGATAGTCCCAGAAATGTTGCCTAGGACCCTCTCTTCGGCGATGGTGACTGCGAACGGCCTCTGCTCCTGTTTCCATCTTCACGTTGCCTGATACATCATGGACAGTTTTCAATCTCATGTTCACGTCGGAGTAGCTGGAATCCGGCAGGGTGATGTGACTGATCGTGGCATTAGTGAGGTAACCATTAAAACTGCCTTCGCTTACGCGTTTTGTTGAGATAGTAAAGTGGCATATGGTGGGTTCGTACACTGACGGACGTCCGACGAACTTCACCTGAAAATTAAATGTTTTGTTATAGGTCAGCAGTACATGCTGCCAAACATTGCAAAAGTGTTGTAAAGCAGTTTTTCGAATTGCTATCCATTTGAGTAAAAATGAAAAGGTTTTGTTAATCAGCAAAATAAAGATAACGTACTTCAGTGCTAGCCGTGTAGCCATTGACGGCATTGATATCTGCTTTTGCTGCTCCGTTTGCTTTGAAGGATCCGACGTAAGGCAAGTGGAAATCGGCGTCGATAGAGTAAGAAGGAGAAGATGGTGTGTGCTGTGGTGAAAATCGAATTAAATGTGTATAGCAACAGGGTTACACAACTTACAACAAAAGTATGACTTTCTTTACAAATAAAAACAATCAAACTATTGCCAACTAGGGTATTTTATTGCAATCCCTTATTTTTATTAAACTGTTACGTAGCTTACTCGTATAAAACGACTCCATAGGTTGGGAAAAAAGCTGTTAAAGGAATCCTCCTCGATTTGCTTTATCTTTATCACGTTCTCGGTCCATTTTTGTCCATCTGATTTAGTGACGATGAAACTTGTTTCACAGCTTCGAAGCGTGGGTTCGTCGTTTGAAAAATCGACTTGGTTTTTCAAACTGACCACCCAAGGATGGGTACTGCCTTGGTTGTTTGCTACCAGACGAATTTCGTAGGCACTTGGAATGTATTTGATTTCATATGAAGATACTGGAACAACTCGTGCATTGATTGTTTCCTTTGAGCCAACCTGAAGAAGCAGTTGCAATTATGAGCTCTGAAAAAGTTTTAATATACAATACTTTGAAGCTTAATTTATAAATGTGCTTGATGCTATGTAAGCAATCCCGATTTTTATGCAATTCTTATTTACCAATGAGCTACGTTTAAAATCAAGGAACATTTTCAAACCTTTATTTCCCATCCTTTTGCCTCTTTTTTGTTTTGGTTTACGATGGCAGTCAAGTCTCTGAATTTGACAACAATTTCATGATATGTCAGGTTGTCACTTTTGATGTAAAGGCCCATTTCTATCGGATGTGTGTAGCAGCCCTGAAATACGACATTCCGTTATATATACTAAAAAATGTGGTAAAAACGTTTTTGTCGACGGAATCTATAAAAAGTCATTATTGTTTCTCAAAAATTAAACCTCAAACACCATAAAAACTCACAGAGACTGTGATGTATTTCAAAAGCGCATTTTTCCATTGTAATTAAAAATACCGGTAATGTAGCATTGCAGGTTAGCAGAAGGATGATCATTCAGCAGCAGGTAAGAAAATTTAAAGTGGGCTTACTGTAGCTACGACGTTTAACATCTTTTTACACGGATCAAATAACATCCAATATTTTTGACCCATCATCATCGGCCATTTGGCAACAATGAAGATGCCAAATCACTTGAAATTAAATAATTTCTGACAATGATTTCTATCGTTTCAGCTCAAAAGCAATGCAGCTAATTCGAATTTTTCAAGGTTTTTATGACAGAGTTTGCAAAATTTAGGTTGAAGATGCTTTTTCATTAGAGTTAATATGTTGTTCATTTGCATGCAGCGAATGTGTATAATTGTGCTAACCTGTGCAGAAACGCGAAAGTTATAACTTGTGCTGTACCTTGACGGATATGGAGGTTCCTCGCTGGCAAGTCCCATACAAACATTTCAACGGACAAGGCGTTTTCCTTGGCATCAGTTCAATCGTCCCATCCACTACTTTTACGCTATGCGAACTATCAATAAAAAAGCTTTTTCGCTGTATTGGATTCGTCACAGTAGAATGCATTTTTGTTTTACTGATATGTTGATATAGCAAATATAGTGCGCTATGAAAGTAATTCTGGAGTCAACTCACTTCTGTTGAAAATTTAAGACATGGTTTGCTTCCCACAGTTGTTAATCGAGAGCAAACGTTTTTCAATTTTTCAATGAACTCAACAACATTATTGTCACTGCAGCCGTAGACTAGTGGCTTACACATCAAGACTGTCGAAAACGTTTCCACTGCAATACACGCCGATGAGTTGTTTGGGCTTTTAAAATATATATGATCCGCTGCCGTTGGCCATCCTTCGACTCGTTTTAGCCAACTCGTCCAAGAATTTATTACTAGAGCAACCAAAAGTCCATAAAGTCAAACATTTTCTGTCGTTTTGAAAGTTCATGAAACGTCCACAAACCAAATTTCACGCTCATTCCACGAGGGAATCCCAGGTTATTAGGTCAAAAAAAGTCACAATTTATCATTAGGTCAAAATTTATCGTTAGGTCAAAATTTTCTTGCAGCAGTGTTTTTTTCTCTTCATCGATACTTTATTGAAACTACAACAACAGATATCGATACGCTTTTGAAAGTTTAGCTGCAATTCTGTAATAATAGTGGGTTTGTTGTGACTTCTGGCGTAATCATGTTGTTTGCCCACTACTGGACGATTTAATGGTATGTAGGATAGGCATGGTGAGGCAAGAAACGTGGTCTTACAGT
>JGI24021J15306_10011662_pt1 | contig 10917 bp, 9 predicted proteins | sample Ectturendosymbi1_FD_15306 | JGI IMG/M metagenome (IMG submission 15306)
TATTTGGAACAGAGTTCCCAAGGTTATACTTTTGAATAAACTGCAGAAATTCAACGGGGCCTTCTTTTTCTACTGTGAACTGTACATCGGCAACATCTTATAACTGTGATGCAACAATAACGTTCTTCTTAATTGCACAACAATGAACAACAAGTGACGCAACACCTATCAATATTTCTTTTTCGGCTGTCTGCTCTCAACCTCCTGTACAACTAACTGGCCTACTTCGAATCTGAATGCAGTACGGTGATCTAAAAATTTTCATAATGACGCATCAACATACTGAAGCAAGAAATAATTTCCCATAAAAGAAAACGAAGAATCCTCAGGGAACCCTTAAAACTAACGTAACCCCACTACATGTTTTGCAGAACACTAGGGTTCTGCGAAACCCATGTTGGAGAATGATGAGCTAGATTATATTTCTACACACACACGGAAATACATTTTGACGAGCACAAATCCAGCTATACATTTATTAGATTTACCCAGAAATGTTTTTAGACTCAACAAAGCTCTTTTACTCGCAGGTACAAAACTTAAAGAGCATTTACAAAAGCTTAAAGCTCACCACAGCCACTCGTTTGCCCACAGCTGGGCTCTCAAAAATGCAACTTCAAAAATCCCTAGAACAGTACAAAAAAATCCCTAAATCTGTGATTGTGCAGCACATAGGTGAAAGAGCAGGCAATTTTTTCGAGGTGCGAAGGATTTTTGCCGGAATTCTCCCAAACGTACCCGAAAAAAACTCCATAAAAAGTGAAATCCGAAAAGAAAGCTCTTCATGTTATTTTGGGCGTCGTTGGGCGCCATTCGTGCCAAAATTTTCAGGAGTTTGCTCAGATTTTCAGTGATTTTGTAAAGGTTTACAGAGATTTTGCCCAGATTTCCACGGATTTTCACGAAATCAAAACTTTTGGGGGTGCGCTTACACCCCCTGCACCCCCGCCCCCAACACCAGTGATGCAACATAAAATCGGAGTGCTGTGATAAATATTAGAAATAGAACCAAATATGATTTCCGAAATAAACTGAAAAACATCATTTTACACATTTTTATACTTTTCCGATGATCCCTAAAAAATCCATAAATCCCTAAAATATCCCTAAAAAGGGTCAAAAGTTCCAATCTAGCGACAAAACCCTAAAAGTGAGAGCAATAGCCCACAGTCATCCACCATACTCCCAAGTTCTATAACGTCATATACTACGATCAGACGTCAACAATGAACCAACCATCGACCAATCAACCGTGCAGTGAATAAGTAAATTTGATATCAAGTGAGTTGATATCAAGTGAGTTGTTTTGAGAACCGTGTTGCAGCGTCATGTAAAAGAGCCTATTGATATAAAATCCCTGATGCACGATTGTTTGGCTAAGATAACGATCGCTTGAATACACATGCGATAGTTTAATTTGCTCAAACTCAAAAACGTCCTTCAACTTCAAGAAGTGTCTCGACATTAAAATCACTTTTATTTCAATACAGCCCGTACAGGTTTATAGCCTACAACACAGCCTACAACATAGCCTACAACATAGCCTACAACATAGCCTACAACATAGCCTACAACATAGCCTACAACATAGCCTACAACATAGCCTACAACATAGCCTACAACATAGTGCTGCCCATAGTGCTGCCCCCATAAAAGTACCGCTAGGGGCGGTGCCAAATTACAATGGAGTATATCTTTAAATACGTGATTATAGTTCAAAATTATGTAAATTTTGAAACATGGATTCCAAACGTTTTTATTGACCAACAGCCTGTCCCCATCTTATGTGAAAATTTGTGCTGTTCGTCCTGATAAATATCAAAATTGTAATCAGCCAATAAGTCAGAAAAAGACCTCCCGTTCTGACATGGAATATTTGTGTAATTTTTCAACATCTCTTATAAAAGCAAGAAATTTTGAACGATTCTGTTGTTCTATTCGCAACCTAGATTGCTTCATCGATATTTAGATTATGTGTTCCAATGACGAAAAAACATGAATGGAAATGATGCATTTGTTACCTTCGCTGCAGTTTCTTCCTGTAAAACCTAAAGAACATGAGCAGTTGTAATCAGCCAATAAGTCTGTGCAAGTTGCTCCGTTTTGGCATGGGTTGCTTGCGCAGTCATCAATATCTGGTGAAAAATCAAGGTAATTTTGGACGATTCTCGATGTTTCATTCACAAGCTAGACTGTTTGATGAATCTTTCGGTTGTTGGTTCGAACACCAAAGAAACAAGCATTAAATGATGAATGTCTTACCTACACTGCAGTTTTTTCCTGTATGACCTAACGAACATGAGCAGTTGTAATCAGCCAATAAGTCTGTGCAAGTTGCTCCATTTTGGCATGGGTTGCTTGCGCAGTCATCAATATCTGATGAAAAATCAAGATAATTTTGGACGATTCTCGATGTTTCATTCACAAGCTAGACTGTTTGATGAATCTTTCGATTATGAGTACCAAGAACAAAAAACAAGTATTGAAATGATGAATTTCTTACCTGCGCTGCAGTCTTTTCCAGTATAACCTAAAGAACATGAGCAGTTGTAATCAGCCAATAAGTCTGTGCAAGTTGCTCCGTGTTGGCATGGGTTGCTTGCACAGTCATCAATATCTGATGAAAAATCAAGGTAATTTTGGACGATGCTTCATTCACAAGCTAGATGGTTTGATGAATCTTTCGATTATGAGTTCCAACAACAAAAGAACAAGTATTGAAATGATGAATTTCTTACTTGCACTGCAGTTTTTTCCTGTATAACCATAAGAACATGAACAGTTGTAATCAGCCAATAAGTCTGTGCAAGTTGCTCTATTTTGGCATGGATTGCTTGCGCAGTCATCAATATCTGATGAAAAATCAAGGTAATTTTGGACGATTCTCGATGTTTCATTCACAAGCTGGACTGTTTGATGAATCTTTCGATTATGAGTTCCAAGAACAAAAAAACAAGTGTTGAAATGATGAATTTCTTACCTACACTGCAATTTTTTCCAGTATAACCTAAAGGACATGAGCAGTTGTAATCAGCCAATAAGTCCGTGCAAGTTGCTCCATTTTGGCATGGGTTGCTTGCACAGTCATCAATGTCTGAAAAAATGGGAACACTGCAAACGTTTGTGATTGCGTTGAAACTTAACGGAGCTCTTTGAAAAATTCTCAATCCGAGAAAAACTATGAAAACATTGTAAATTCTCTAATCTCGCTGGTCTTCATGTACAACGAACAATGGAATAACTTGATGCATCTCCATGGAGACAAGCGCTTGGGCCTATAGTTTGTCTCTATTTACTGAAGACCAAATAAATGTTTGAGATGATGGCGCTATCTGATGACAGGTGAAAATGCAATAAAGAGAAAACTGTTTCAATAACGTGATGCTATCTTTCTAAAAATTGTCATACGCGGAAGTGAAGCAGAGAAAGTGAAAGTTAAGTTTTCTCTTACGCTTTTCAAAAACCGCATTGTCGTTATTTTGTGTTTCTAAGTAAAGCATTAAACTAATGACACACCTGATAACATCTTTGGAGAAACAGGTAGATAGCGTTGTGCTAAAGGAGTTACTGATTTGATCTTAAGAATTGCATTGGTCGAGAAAATGTTACTGTTCTTCTTCGAAGCGATTTCTGAAAATCAAATTTGATGGGTTTGTTCAGCAATAAGTAATGCGCTGAAATATTTGAGATGTTTCGCAATAGCATTTATTCTGCCTTCTAAGTTTGAAACATGGATAGATCCACTCAATCGTTGAATCTGTGAAATGTTCTCTGTTATTCTGGAAGTATTGTCCGCTAGAAGGATGAAGCCAGGATTCTCGTTACAAGCAGTTGGTCGTGATTTATCTTATCATACCAAGTTCACCGTTGCAATGAAATATCACATGGTCAATACCCTTACCTGTATTTGTGTTGGTTGTTAGATTTGAGATTATTCTCCTCAATGGTTCAAGTATTGTGTCGAGAGTGTTGTAATCGTTTGTTTTCAGAAAGTTGAAATTCGATCCTGCAATTGTCTTTAATTCGTTGTTGTTCACATAACTTCCAACTCCAACAGTCACAATCGATATATTTGCTGACCTTGAAATTGAAATGAACTGTTGATTACAAAAACGTGGAAAATCTGCAATGGTCCATAGGTGTTCAAGTGAAAATGTCAATTAATAAAAGTTGAACTATGCTACAAGCAGGTTTTCTCAATCAACCCCTTTTGACATGTCAGCCTCTTTTGGTGCAAAAAATTGAGATAATGTTTTTAAACATTTGACATAGCTCTTGCAAGATTAAATTGAAATGGCAGAATAAAACCGTTTAGACAATTGGAACGTGAAGCAGACAGTCCTCGTTGGAGAACCTGTGGCTTTCCTGGAAGATGTTGTGCGCATTTATAAATGTGTTGACTAAATTAGCAATGGTCATGCAATTAGCTTTAGAATAAACCTATTTTTTGTTTTCCACTGGTCTCGTACTTATATCTCTGTCACAGGACAAAAGTGATTTTCAACAAAAAAGCAAACCAATGCCAATTGTATGCCGCAAATAAAACAAGTAAATTATTAGAAGATCCAGTCTACTGGTTTTACAACATAAAACCGAATGGCTTTGAAGAACAACGCGCATTTGGGCAATCCCCTTTTGAAAAACAGAAAGTGTGCACGTTTGTGAGATTAGCAAGTCAAAACAACTGGGTTTAACGTACCTGGCTTCGTTTGCTGAAACAAGAGCAGATCCTCCTCCGTTTGATTCGCCATCTGTTATCAGAATTAACAGATACTTGGTATTCTTTCTTCCATTTCTCCGGAACTCCTTTACAGCTTCACTGATTCCCAGAGGAGTCCTTGACCAGCCCCCATATCCATAAATGGTAGTAAGCACTTTTACTGGGAGAAAAGGATGCACATTTTTACAAAATCTGAAAATTCATTGTCGCCATATGAAAGAAATCAAATCACTCATTTGAGGAGCAAAGTTCGACCTTTCAAGTCTAAAGATTTGATTTGTTTTTTGTAAACGGTGCAGAAGCTGATTGTCTCACGCACCCATGCTCTCTCACGCACCCAAGCGGATTGTCTCACGCACCCATGCTCTCTCACGCACCCAAGCGGATTGTCTCACGCACCCATGCTCTCTCACGCACCCAAGCGGATTGTCTCACGCACCCATGCTCGGTTTAGACACAAGTTATTTTATTTGCAACAAGTGTTTGTTACCGTCCGGGCCAGGAGCCTTTTTAGAATGTGGAAGGATTTGTGGGAGGTGATTGCTAGGCGACAATTTTATTGCATCTTCGAATTAGTGGTTTAGATTGATTTTGTGTGTAGTGTTCTACAATAAAATATTAAAATCAGATGAAAGCAGACGAGGAATCACAAAAACTTTATTTGATTGATGACTTTTTCCTTTTTATCATTATATCCCAAAATGTTTTACTCAGCGTTTCGTTAGTTGACTAAGCCACACGAAACCAAAATTTCGTGCATTGCATTTTTGGCTTAATTTAGCAAAGGAATTGGTGTTGTTTCTGGCCCCGATTTATGTTTACAGCACTAAATGAAAAACGAGAGATGCAGTTTGGGCATAGCTGCTTGACTTGTATAATTTTTTTAAGTTCTATATATAATTTTTGAAGTTTTGCCAAAACAAGTTTAACTTCAACCTTATCGCAAACGTGAATTCTGCTGATTCTTGTACGTGGAAACACCTCATGTATGATCAATAAAATTTTACATGAAAATGTCCGGGCTGCATTTAAAAGACATATAAGCCATTTTTATTTACTTTGTGCAAATATCGAGACATAAGGCATATAAATAAAAGCACAACTTTCGTCTGAACGAAGCACAAACAGTAAATAAATTCATGAAAGAAAGATTTTGCAACCTCTATTACAAGGGTTAATACCTTCGTGTAATTTTGAAATTAATTTGGTTGACTTGTTGATTTTAGCAGCAAAAACCTGAAAATGTTTCAATCTCGGAAAGGAAAATTAGATTTTGTGGAAACAAATCTAAAAATCAAAGAGTTTCTACGAAATCTGAAATCAAGTAGAATCTGAAAATCAAGAGTTTCTACGAAAATGTTGGCCACATCGTTAACAAATGCGGTGAGTGATTCATTGCAAGTTGCACAATAAAAGCAGGATAAGGCATATGAAATTAATCGTCATAAAGGCGTTTTGGATAAAGGCATTCAAATAGGTTTGAAAAACATTGCTCATAGGTTTGAAAAAACATTTTGATAAAGGCATTCAAATAGGTTTGAAAAACCAATGTTCAAAAATAATGTGTTGACTCTTGAGAAAAAAACGTTTTATTCTTCAATCATTGCCTTCTGGTTGCTGACAAACAAGGAGAAAAGAATGAAAACATTGAAAAATGTATGAAGTCCAAATTCACCCAGGAAATTTTGTCTTTTGAAGTGAATGTTTTCCTGCTTTATTGAAATAAAATTGTGGCCATACAAAAATCATCTAAAAGTTAAGCCTTTGCAAATGCAAAGCTACATCAACAATTGTCTCCCATTTAGTAAGGAAGTAATTGGAAAAGGACGATTTTGTAACAATCATAATATAAGGAGTGAGGAGACAGGAGCGTCAAAGAAATTGTGCTAAAATTGGCGCTATTTCATGTTTCATACCAACTTTTCTGACGAAAACAAGCATACCTGAAAGAGCTGAGAAGTCATATTGCTGCAATGGAATAGCAACTGTTGCCCGTGCGGAAAACCTAATCAGTCCGACGCACAAGTTATCCGATTCCACCTGCGATCTATTAAAAACAAAAAGCGTGTTGATTAGCAAATGGCTCATTTGACACATTTGAATGAAAATCGATCCTTGCTCACGATACGCCTTCTAATGAAAGTTAAATCTAACACTTTAGAGATGGTTTGAAAAATAGAAAAAAGCGTTTTGTTGATATTTTGAAATATTTGCTGCAATATTCTGACTTCTTTACTTGAGGACAATCAGAACTCATGACAGAAAAATGTTCAGTCGACTCCAGCATTCCGACCTTTCGGGAAAAGCATATACTCAAAAGCTTCACTGTATTGACGATCAACGTTTGACCCGAAGGGACAGAATAGGAAAAACAATATTTCGCTTTTATTAGCAGGAGCCCTTTCCTGAGCTGTTACAAATTCATAATTTGTAGAAATATTTCTTTCAATAAAGAAAAATGTCATTGGACCAAAATACCGTTAGAAATATATAATTTGAAACAAGAAATGTGAAGCCACTAAACGAAAGCACACCTTAATGAATTCGTCGCTTTGTTTATCCACTGCAAAGCCAGTTTGTAGTTTTTACTTCCGACGCTTCCGGAATCATCAAGAAGGAAGATGACATCCAAATTTGACTTGTCTTGAGAGTAGAGAATTTTTATCAAGCTTTGCGCAAGGATGACGGTACAGAATATAGTAAAGCATAGTGATTGGGCAACATCTATTTTAAAGCATGGAGACTGAGCAACATCTTTTTTAAAGCATAGTCATTGGACAACATATTTTCTAAAAGCTTGCATTCAAAATGGTTGTGTTTTTTGACTGCATTTGAAAATCCATGCATCGTACTCTACCAAAAGGTTTTTAAATAGCCACAACCTGGATGTTTTACCTAACGTCATCCATCACATTGAAATCAACAGCACAATTGCGGAGTGAGTCGGTCAGCACTACTGCGTTAGGAAAGCGTGATGCATTTCCAAAGCAGATAATGCGTCTCAAATTGAATTTAAAAACAATAAGACAAAAACTTAGGTTGTATGTTTAGAAGAAAACGATAGTGTAGTTGATATCCAAGCGGTTTCAAATTTTAGGCTTTGAACATTGCCAAAATAATTGGAGTGGTATCCTGAACAAAGTAAGAATTGTTTTTATTCTGTCTCTTTGAAAATAGTTAACTTCTCTTGAAAATATATTAATTTAGTAATGACAGTATTAATGATATTGACAGACAAATCTAGGTGAGGTGATTTATAATTATCTATTCCGTTAACTTTTCCAACACATAACATGCACTTTGCAGATATTAAGTAGTGTTATTCATTCTAAATCTTATTTTTATGCTGGTGTATTAAAAGTATGAAGGTGCTTCCTTTTTCTGCGCATCACATCAGTGATTGTTTTTGCTAAAGAAGGGAGTAATTTACATTACCTGTGTATTGTTTAGAAAACAAAATAAAAGGGTTTGAGACTGCATATGTTGTTGTACACTTTCTCGTAACACAAAAACGTTGGCGTTCATGATTTTCTTGAAAGCAAACGTTTTGGGGAAAGAACTCTGTAGAGTTTTTTTTTTATTTTTCTTGAAATCATTCACTGATTAGACAAAAAGGATGTACAACGACGAGCTTCATACACATAGAAAAGTATTTCAAGTGATGTGTGGACAACGCTTTAAGCAAGGTTTCAAACATTTTGGAATTAAATCGGTAGAAACTGGTGTTGTTCCAAATTGCGTTTGAAACAATGAAGCAATGTGTTTATTTGATGGAAGCTGCTCTAAAGCTTTAGGAGAAAGCATTTGCAATAGAAGCAAATAAACGTCTCTCATATTTCTACTTACCTCCTTTTAATAAGAAAACTTCGGTGAATGTGGTGATGGCAACGAAGTAAAGAAGAATGAGATGTTTTTGATTCATTTAAACTTAACACCTTTTGACTGAGGAATAAAATCCTTTAGCCGTAATCTGATAAACAATCAGTATGTTATTACTATAATACAAAAAACAACCAAGACGTTATTCGCGCTTATGCAAGTGTAAGAAGATCATCTTAATGAAATACTTTCTATTCGCCAAACTTTGTATTTATTTTGGGTCATTCTTTCAGTCTTGTTTAATCCTTTTCCAGAACGAAAAATGTTAGTAGTCAATTTTTGTTCCATACTAGTAAAATAACAAGCGTGTCTAGAGTATCTTTTGAAACGCCTGTCTGATTTCCACTAATGATGTATATCAAATGGAAACTACTAGAACAAGACTGTAGCACTGAAGATGCGTAGTGGTGCGTGAAATCGATTTCCTATTAAAAAATTTGCTGTTGGATTCAAACTCTTCACCTTTGTGGAGACGAGTTGCTTGTTTTGCTCTTGACTTGAAGGTTAAAGTAACGTTTTCCTATTTATGAAACAAATCCCTTCTTCAGTCAAGTGGCTGTTAGCAAAGTCTTGTTTTTCATAACACCTGCACGTCGCAAAGTTTTTGATTGTACCTAAAATTTCAACAACTTTTGATACGACACTAAGCTACCACTAGTCAAAACCGTGCCATTCAGTTTCAGTCATTTCCGTTAAATGTCAGAAATCAATTGCAGCAAATTGACTTGTGAAGGTAATGCTACAAACATAACCTTTTTCAAGTTTGAAGCCTTTTTTTTGCCTTCCTCGAAACATCTTGCATGACTAGGCTGATTTTTCACGAAACTCCACTCAAAGTTTTGAGAAGGCCCCTGTGTCATTATTAATTTTTTCTTGAACTTTGGACTGTCAGCCACTATATAACGATGTATTTCTTTCTCGGCACAAGCAGCATGACGTCCTACGTTGCCTGAGTTTCTACCAGAAATTCGTTTTTTGGGTTTCGTTTTATCTCTGCGAAACACCTCAAAATATTCGTGCGAGGAAACTTTCTGCACCTGAACAAATACTCTGAAGGCTGGTGCATCATCGAACTATCCAATAATATGATGTTGCTTGAGGCGATACGCGCAACGCAAATTGGTTCTTCGTGTCACCTGCTACGTCACTTTCATTGCGTGAACACGTCATTCAACTTGAGCATACGTCGCGGCATCTTGCTTTCCACTGATACCCTGGATGGTTGGTGAACGTCGGTACTTCCACTGATACCCTAGATCAGGGGTGGGCAATATTGGTTTGGGGGACACTTTAAGGCCACGCTTAGAGCAGGGCAGTAATTTTTAATGTGATCTTAAAATAAATGAAAGAAAAACATTAATGGTACACAGAAAAGGTTCTGATGATAATGGTTTTAAAGATAAAAACTTTATACGGCGCAAGCAATATGTAAAAATATAAAAACACACCAATTTCACATCTGAAAATATGTCCTGAATGCTTCCGCGAGCTACTGAAAATGCTCTGGCGGGTCACATGTCGCTCGCCGGCTGCTGATTGCCCATCTCTGCCCTAGATGGTTGGTAAACTTCGATACTTGATTAGTGTTAGAATAAGGGTTTGCAATGGGGTACCATGCCAAATTACTATAGTGGAAAACCATAAAAATATGTTTTACTTTTCTGTTGGTTTTCTTTTGATCTAAATCAGTGTTTATCAACCTTTTTCGATTCATGGTCCCTTTGGTATTTGTACACAAACTGCGACCTCCTTCCTGCTCGTTTTCAATACATATGATAGTACCACCATTACTATTACCTCAAAATACATTTCCAGAAAAATACAACGAAACACCACAATTTTACTGCTATAAAAATGCAACAATTTACCACAAGAACGCATTTCGTATGATTTATTTTCAAACGTAATTACGTTTCACAAACATTTGCATTGCGATGGTTGACTTTGCGACCGTCTGGTCAACTTCGAAATTCGTGGTTAATGTATTGCGGCGAACGGAAGCAATATTCGAAATACAGTTCGCACAGTTTTGACCATGATGCACGCACAGTTCACCAGAACCGGGAAAGCGAAGAATGCGGCATTTCATGAAATGTATCATGTGCTGATGAATCATGCCGATGATTACGATATTGGTGTTTTTCATAGTTAAAGGCCACAAAGATGGCGGCAAGTAAACCAGTCACAGTTTATTGACGNGGAAACTAGTTTCGCGTTTTCTAACGCATCATCAGTCCTGTAAATGTAAGACAAATCTTACAGGCGAAATGTTGACACTTGAAAACAAGTAAAGAAAAACACACGAACTGTTACTAGTT
>JGI24021J15306_10011666_pt1 | contig 10916 bp, 9 predicted proteins | sample Ectturendosymbi1_FD_15306 | JGI IMG/M metagenome (IMG submission 15306)
TCTAGCGCAATCGACGGAGGAGCTAGGGCGTTGGTAAGGCAACCGAAAACTGCTGTTTTTTAGGCTGAAATCAAAGTACGAATATATCGTACCCCGGCTCTTTGAAATTAGAGCTAACTCAGATGTCACAAATTAGAATTAAAATTATCGGATTTGCGAAATCCACAAATTGAACTAAAATTAGAATTATATTGGCTCAAATCAAACCAACTTTAATCCAAGTTCAAATCGTGCCCAAACGTGAATTCATTAGCATGAGATAAGCATGAGAATAGCTTAGCTAAGATTCGTACGCATAATTGGCACGTTTCATGCTGTACGATTCACCTGCATAGCTAATGTGGCGTGGAGATTACACCACATATAATGATGAAGTTGTGACACCAGGGCCGGATTAGATTAACGCGAGGCCCCGGGCAAAGTCGCGACCGCGAGGTCCCCTAAACGCTTAGCACAACTGCGTAGCGTTTCACATGCAGATCAGAAAAAAGACCTTTCCAAAAGAGTTTTTGACAAAAACTGACAAGTAAATTCGTGAACAAACGTACATCATGCCACACACCTGTCTGTCTAACTAAACTGAGCCAAGCTATCTGGAAAACCACGCAGCTACATTTACTGAACAGTAATTAAAGCAACTTCTGGCCTGCTGGCATGTTTTAGTTCTGAAATGACCACGAGGTAAACGAATTCAAACACGCTAAATGACACGACACTATTGTATTGAAACAAAGCGTTTTGTTGAAAAAATGCACTTTTTGGTCAACCTGGGTGTCTACGTTTCATTATGAAAAATCGTGTTAAATCTGTTTTTTTTGAAGTGATTAATTCATCAGCAACTTCAATGTTTCAGTAATATAAAGACAACTTAAACATTACAGTGTTTCCATGCGCACATCAGGTGTAGAAAGTACGCATATCGGATGAAGCAGAAAGTGTTCAATAGGTTTCATATCTTCATACAAGATCATTGTCAAGGTCAGGGACCGAGTTTGCTAAGAAACTTTGGTGGGGACATACTTATTGTTTGAGTTTTGATGACGTCACCATGTTCACTCAACCTTAGTGCGACCTTTTTGTAAAATTGAACAAATTGGGGGTACGCGATGGAATTGATACCTGGCTATGCCCATCGTGGTGGTATAGCGAAGAGACAAATAAAATATTTCGAATCTCGGCCGGCGAAGACGCGAGAACATCTGCCGAAAATTCTTACACAATGCAATTGCGAGCACTGCACACACAGTAACAACACAACAATTGTCCTTCGATGGTATGGGCCATGTATGTACTGATCACCACATAAATCAAATCAAAAACAAACCACAAGATCTTTTGGTAAATACCGGCAGTGCAACCCGCGCAGCCAGAAATTTTACTCGGAGTGGAGAAACAACAACAGAGTTTCTGGGGCAAACAACAACCGAGTTTCAACATTTAAATATTTTTAATACTCCTTAATTTTAAAGCATCATCCATGAAACGCGCATGTTTCTGGCGTTTGCTCCTGAACAATTTCTCCTGAACGTTTCTCCTGAACAGATTTTACGCCGACAAATAAAAAGTATGCTTTCATTGAATTGACAAGTTTTAAAGTTTTGACAGTAAGGTTTCAAGCTTCTACCTTGGATCAATGCCACGCGCATGTTTCTGGCATTTGCTCATAAACCTTTCTTGCAAAAACGCTAGTAAACCTCTCAATGCCCAATGTTGCACTTGAGGAAGAAGTCACCGCTGCCGCCATTACGACTGCGCTTATACTGTATTTACACGCTTCTGATGTACACGAACACAGCACGTTCAACCGAAGCCGAACAGCGACTTCGCTCTGAGGCATTGACATCCGAAGTAGGTAATCTACAAAACTTTCGTGGATATAAGAAGTGGATCCCATTGTCATCTAATTTTTGAGCGATTAGTTCGCGTCTGTAGTTGATAGCCGTATACGCGAGAGTCTTTCAACGCGTTTGAAAAATGTTTGGATTTTTTATAATCCTTAAGATCTTTTGGCTGTGTTCAACCCATTTCCGTAAAACCTTTGCAGCTACTTTAAACTTACTTCATTTAAATTGTTCGATGAGACTCTGCTAAATTTAACTGGCCACTGAAATATAAGATGGAATTAAACTGTAAACACAATAGAAAAACCAGTATTACAAAACTTATTGACCACGATCAGCTGCAGGTAAAGATAGTTTGGCACTGCACGTAATTAATTTGTACAAATCACGGGCTTCTTGAAAATACAATAGCTTGTCTGCGGCATTTGGCGCTAATGGGAAAAAATTCAAATTTAGTTTCATTTTAGTCACATGCGCTTTACCAGCAAGACAGATTGCGAGCTCAATGATAGATATTAGGGAAGGATAACGAGGCAGTCGCCTCGGCCCCTTTTTTTTCAGAGATACCGTGCTCCCTTGTGAGAGTTTTGCACCACTGTTTAGTTGAAAAGGCTATGTACCACTCTTAGAGCCACATTTAAAGAAGCTCTGAAGCAAGTCATATGTTTTTCAAAATAAAGCAAAAATTATGGGGAAATGTACCAAAGGCGGCAGCTTTCACTTGTGAAGCTGCGAAACTTTACAAAATTTTATTCCTTTCGTATGTGTCTTATGCTCTTGAATTCAGTTCATAAATTGAAATGTGAAACAAATTTAACTATTTTATCCACGTAATCCCATCGTTCACAATGGTGATATTTTGGGGCCCCTTTCTGAGAGCTTTCCCCTAAATTTTATTGTGCGCCGCTGTGCAACTTATCTCAGTATCTGACAGTAATGGCAATGTCAATTCCCTCAGCCCTTGCAAAACAAAAAGCATCTTGCTACTTACGTTAGATTTTGCTGCTGACTCTTCTTGCAGTTAAATTATTTCAAATAATTTACTGTAGGATAGGGTGGCATTGACATAAGATGAAAGTTGAAACACTGAGCTTAAGAACAGCAGGTCGGAGTCTAATATCATCGAAATATTGAATTTTTCCTGCCAGTAAGGTAAAGGGAAATTATTGATGAAAACGTTAAGGCTCCACATAATTATGATTGAACCGTCACAATACATGTCATCACAAATAAACATCTAGAATGAATGCTATTGTTGCTAAACAGTTACTATGGAGAAGTGAAGAAGACTTCGAAAGTGAACCGCTTCCTAGCCAAAGTTGAGCTTCAAGACATATTAAATGTATATCACCATCATGTCCACTCGTGTAGTTTTAGAACTGTGCAAAAACAAAATTTACGATATTAATTTAAGGCTACACTGACACTGGCAACAAGGATAGGTTGCATTTGTTACACCCACGGTTATCACAGAGGAATTTGCGATGGTCTTGAAATGAAGCTTACATAACCTTTAGGTGGAATACAGCAAGTTGGTGCGCCAAACACACCTGCGAAAAGCGTTACTCCAATTGTGTTTACTTGCTGTCATTGTTTATGATTACAAAGGTCAGATACAAGTTGGTGTTCGACTAAAAGCTGAAGTAGGATAGGTTCCTTGAGGCAGTTTCGTTGATTTGCACTGAAGTATTTCTTTGGATTATACTTCAAATATTTTATTAGCCTGAAAACATTGGAATTGGGGATGGCTTTGCCCCGTTGTCCCCCATAGCTTTGCGCTTGGTGGCAACCGTATTGTGATTGCAGGCTACAGACCAGCGCAGGAATTCTTGATTGAGCGAAGTTCATGTGCACATCGATTCGGTAATGCACATTAACTAACACAATTTTCAACCATCATGAGAATTCAGTTTGCATAGGAAATCTGTTTGCTGTGTCTACAGATAATCCAGTGATAATGCTCATTTTTCTCATTTATTCCCTGATTTTATGCTAGGGAAATGTTTCCAACAGTAATGTCACCATGAAATTTGCACAAATACATTACTTTTTATCACAAAATGTTGGGGGGGACAAAAAGTATTATGTCCCCCCAGTCCAAAAATTAGGGGGGACATGTCCCTCCTGTCTTCCCATAAACTCGGTCCCTGATCAGGGTTATACACAGTATAATGTTATTGTCGCTAATGCCAACTGATTGAAGAAACTGGTGAAACAAGGATTAGGACTGATTCTTTCGATGTTTCCCTATGCATACAAATTAAAAAACAAGTTTCAGTTAGAGGAAGAAGGCATTGGAAATATATTTTTGTGGGGTTTTAGATCCGGTTGCAGTTCAAGATTGCACAAAATTTCCTAGTTTAATAACAAATGTACTACTACAATTGGTGAGAGATATCATCAATGGATAGTATGTTACCAGCGTTATGAAAAACGTCTTGAGCAACAATAAGGTCGTGTCCTAATGTTAATGTTTGTGGTTGCGATGCAGAAGAAATTTGGAACAGGAACTACTGTATAATTAAATCAGTATTCGATTATCGTTTCATTTCAAATAAGCACACTCACATGTTTTTGTTCGTAACGCAAACTTTCTGGGTTTTTATTGCACGAATGTGTTAATTTGGGTGTGCAATCTGGGTTTATTCGAAATCACTGAATGGGAGCCCTGCATGTGGTTGTTGAACACAAACATCTTGGCAGGTTATGCAGCGAGACAGTGACACTGCTGTTAGCGGTAAGCCACGCATAGTGTTATATTGTGTGAAAAAAAGCATGTGTAAATCTGTATCAGTGCTTCCACAAGTTTGAAAAAATCCATTGTTGGTGTGAGACTGTGATTAACGTGCCCGAGTGAATAGCCTAATCAAACGACTCTTCTGGAGTCTTCTTTTCACACAGTTTCAACTACGTAGCTTGTTAGAATACGTCTATGCAGACGTGTAGGAATACGTCTTTATCGGTTTAGTTCTGACTTCTTAGTGAGCACTAAGTGCAAAGCTATATTTACTGTGGCGAGTTTTCGTAATTCATCTGCTCAGCTTTTTTTAAGTCTGCGTGGTGTAACTTTAGTTAGTTGTCCGATAGTTTTGTCAACACTTAGTTCTTCTCATTGCTTGAAACAGTTTTTTTGAGAGTGTCTAACTTTCTTGTTTTTTCTCCGCTCACGTTGTTCTGACCGTTGATTATTCTCAAATTATGATTATTTGTAGAAAGTGCCCAAAAATTTGATATTACACAATTTATGAAAAGAAAAGCATTTCTGATAGCTGAAGCGTAGAAAACATTTCGGACAAAAGATTGAGACTTGAGGTTCAACCAGCATAGACTAATGTGGTAGAAAGGGTAAACGGTTTGGTGAACGTCCATTTGCTTTGCATCGTCAGCAATCTGTAAAGGATAAGCAACATTTCGACTTTGCCCCTCTGGAAAAATTTCTGCAGAAGCCCATGAATGCACGGATTTCGATCTAATTCTTGGGTCATAAAGCGTGGTCCTGTTTGGTTCAATTCGTTTAAGTCACTCACAAACGATAATTGCCAAAGTTGTCAGTTTCCTTAACTTATATGCCAGACACAGTAGTCAAAAAGCTCTACAATTTTGACACGTGGTGAAAAGCCTAAAAACATGAAAAACCAGTAAAGAAGTGTTTTGACGTTCAAGCGCGAGGCCCCAGGCATTTGCCCGGTTTGCCCAATGGTTAATCCGGCCCTGCGTGACACCCATAGTGGAATTAACCGGGTCGAGTTGAATCTCTATTGCAGTTATGCCGAGGGTCGTTGGTTCGATTCTCTCTTTAGTTGGCTCAGGTCAACTCAGCATTGTGGCTGCAACACCAAAGACTCGCTCCGACGGAGTCGATGTCGCTCTCATACCCAGTTCTCGAGCAGCGACCTTCAGTAAGGGAAACAATATTCGTTTATCCAAATCCTTAAAACAGGGGTAGGGTAAGCAACCCACGGCCCAAGGGCCAAAAGTGGTCCGGAGGCTGAAGTTTTGTGGTCCGCCGAAGGGTCAGGGTTTCTAGCAAGGATTGCGATTTTTGAAAGGTATTGCCAATGGTAGATTAAGGGTGCTTTAGGGCTAAGACTAAACAGATATTTAGTCAAATGTGATACATTTTTGAAGATAATTCGGTAGCTACTTCCAATAAAAACAATTATCAAAAATAAAATTGACGGCCGAAATGTTCCAGGGCCTAAGGCTATTTCCTTAGTAGCCAAATGGTTAATCCGGCATAGGGTATTGCCAATCTTACGTGGTCGAACACGCAGAGCTTGACACATGCAACTGTGGGCCGTGGACCAACCTGGTTATGTGTATTTGACCCGGCAGTGCTGTATGGTTGCACATCCCTGCCTAAACCATCACAGTTGACTGACTGTCGTAAGTAGTAGTACCTAATGACTACTGTCTATGGAAAGAAATCCTTCTCAAAAACGAATCAGATGTTAAGATCTTACAGAGTATATACCTAATGACTATGGTGACTTCTGCATGTGAGTGGCATGTGACGTGATAACCATCATTGATAAGGCCACATAGTTTGTACTGCAGCTGTGAAAGAGAAAAGAAATTTATTGAGTTTTTACTGTTTTTGCTTTTGTGTGATTGTATGGCGGCGTGGCACTTGTGACCATTTTGTTGCACTTTCATTGCACGAGGGGGCAATCTTGTTTCGCATTTAAAAATACCGTCGGACATATTAGCAATTTTGGTAAAACCGGAAATTAGATTAGAACTAAAACTAGAGTACTGAAGCTTTTAGCGAATTAGATTAGAATTAGAATTACCATCATTTCTCTCTAATTCATCGAATTAGAAAACTAGAATTATTTAGTTGTCCCAGTCTGGAAGGATTAACAAGATATTAAAATCATGCGATAGTTTTTGCACTCATGGTCCATGCTATAGGAAATTGCCATAATAAGAAACAACAAGGTGACTTTATTGTTATCTCTATTTGATTTTATTGTTACTTTCTTTAACAAATGTTTTCGTCATAGGCGCTTGTTTTTTGTGAATAAAATTCTTTGTAACATCAACCCTGTCAGTCTACATTCATTTTCTTCGAGTTTCTGGCGAAATCTACGTTGGTGCTTTACTGTTATTGCGTTACTGCCTGTGATGTGGCCGAGGCATATTTGTCAAGTCACGATTCGAGTCGCAAGCCCTTCAAGTAAGAGTCATCTGAAGTAATTTCGAGTCGGGTCCGAATGGAGTTACTAAACTGTCGAGTCACTGGTTTACAAGGTCGAGACAAATAAAAATAAACATTTGCTCTATGTTGTGTCGTTTCTAAATGCCGAAATGCTCATACAAAGCTGTTCAAAAGCTTGCACCAATATTAATCATGCATCACTGAAGCAAAATAAGTTCATTTCTTTGTGTGCAATCTAAAGGGTTTGTCAATAAGACGTTTGGAGATGTTATCAACGTGGCTCTGATTCGAGTCATTGATTGCGATTCGAGAGTTATTGGGTAAAAACGTGACTCACTTCGAGTCATCACAACGTCGTTTCTCGTGACTCGAGTCATGCCATCGGCCCATCACTGATTGGGCGACTAATGCAGTTTTCTAGCCTATGTCCTAAAAGTCTTAGGCAGAATTTTGTTTTCGTTCTTTCAACCCTTGAAGGTCCTCAGAAGGCACGATAGTGTCAACTTTTATTTGCCCGTAACTCGCCAGACGCTAGAGTTAGAGAGCTATTCAAACCCTCTAAAGATACGAAATGTCTTTTAGTTTCGATTTTTAACAAATTGGAAAATTTTGGATTTGGGGTCTTTTGTCGATGATCAGGGCACCGACTGGGGGGCAATGCCCCGGGGCGGCACTTTTCGGGAGGGCGGCACTTTTGAAGGAAGGGCAAATGGTCTTTCACGAATGAACCTGAAGTTCGGTTTAGGTTTTAAATTTTGGTTAAGGTTGGACCTGCCATATGTCCTGGTTTGACCGGGACTGTCCCGGTTTAAACGTCTGTTCCAGAGTCACGTCCCGGTGAGCAAAATGTCTCGGAATTTCACTTCAGTGAAATTTTCAAAATTAACTCCAGCCTGGTGATGCATTGTTATGAAATAATTCCGTCCTGAAAGGCTTGACTTTGCTTTAACCCGTGGCTTACCTTACTACCTTAATTAATTAATTTGTGTTAGTTTCATATGGACCGTTGTGTATAAAATAAACCAGTAATAATAGTACAGGAATCGCCATCGCTCTTTGGAGGGGGGGCACTTTTCAACTCGCCCCGGGGCGGCACTTCCCCATGTCGGGGCCCTGTCGATGATATCATAATGGCAGTAGTTTTATGCATTTTGGATGACGTCATCGGGTCCTGGACCCAACAGTAAGAGTCACTTTTTAATGGAAACTAGGCTATAATCCCAGTCTTTAGAGTCCTTGATTGATGTTCCAGCGTTTGTGGCTCAATATTTATGGTTAAAAACCCAAACATCTTCACGTCAGTGGCGTAGTGGAAACTGTTGCCTTCAAACGTTGATACCCAGGTTTTGTCGATAAAGCTCGAGAACAAAAGCGGGTCTTCAATGACAGAGGTTTGATACCTGAATATTTGTCGGCTGGTAACTGAAAAACCATTCCATATTTTGTGGTGCAGCAAAATAACTGCACCATCACCAGTGTAACATAATGTGCGACCCCGGAAAGGTGGCGCAGTATGTATTTTAACCTAACAAATGGGGGTTTGATGGTGGGTTGTTTTGTTAGGCTATGGACCGTATTCACAGGTTCTAGACCTGCTTGATGGCCCTAGAATTCCGGCTTAACTTACTTTCTAGTGAGGATGCTCAACTGATTTACGGGATGCGTTATCACGACACATTTAATTCATTTATCAGTATCATTTATTGTTCTTTACAATAACGAAATAAATCATAGAAATAGAATGTAACTCTTACCGTCTATGGAATATTCCGAGAAAGTCGTTCTTCTCAACACGAAGTTAACCCATACTGGCCGTATCTAACTCGAATATTTAATTACCTACACTTTTTAATTAGTCTTATTTCCGTCTCTTAAACATTTCCTGTCAGAGAGTCGTATAACTTGGTAAAAGCGATGTCAACTTCAGTATGGGCTTAACACAAACGTTTCAAGATTGGAGGAAACTTTCAATGTTATAGCAAATTACTGTCTGAATGAATTAACATAATGTACAATAATATTTTCACTTCAAAGGTGTATTACTATAACACAGGTTCTGACCTGATGCTATGCGTCCCAAATGGCGCTGCATAGTTCCTGATTTTCTTGGCCAGCATGCGGTGCTTGCTAGCCTTTTTCTTCTCGTTACTGCCACTCAGTTTAGGTAACTTACTTTCTGAGACCAAACGGGGACTAATGTTTCTCTGCCGAGCGTCACATAGAACGGCGGTATATGTATTATATACGGCTTGCCAAACAGGAATCGGTGAGAAACCAAAAGGATCTAGGCGAAGCGTGTAGAGAAGCTGTTCGCTGCCGAGCGTCACATAAAACGGCGGTATATGTGTTATATACGGCTTGCCAAGCAGGAATCGGCGAGATACCAAAAGGATCTAGGCGAAGGGAAAGCGAGCCTATACTACTCGTTAATATTTTTGGTATCACAAAGCGTCACCTAGTTCAGAGTGAGTTTGGGGCATAATGTCTCTCTGCCGAGCGTCACATAGAACGGCGATATATATAATATACGGCTTGCCCAGCAGGAATTGGCTAGATACCAAAAGGATCTAGGCGAGACGTGAAGAGAACCTGGTCTTTGCCAAGCGTCACATAGAATCTGCCTGACAAGAAGCTATTAGATACCAAAAGGATCTTGGTGCGGGATACGATGTCACTTAGTTCATCTAGCTGCTAAATGGCAAACGGCACTCTCTGACAGCTTCTAGGTTTCATTACCGAATGGCAAACGGCACTCTCCGGTAATTCGGTTTCTTTCCGATTTTCAGCCATATTTATAGCTGGTAGGCGTCTTTCTTTAAAATGCTCTGCTGGAGCTTCCGTTGACGCACTTTCTCCGAGATGTTCGATTCGCTGTTTCAGATCAGTAAATTTTATGATTGGTCCTTTCGTTCGTTTCTGGAACCTTCTTTCCCTTCCTTGCATTTGACAGTTATTCTCTTAGATATCTTCGGTCATGTTCCGTTGACGTCTTTCCTGTCACATGCTTTTCGTGTCATTGCGTTTCTAGTCACATGTTCTTTCCTGTCACATGCATTTCTGGTCACATGCTCTTTATCAGAGTATTTTTCCATTATGTAATGGGGTGCAACTGGTGTTGACTGGTCTATACGGCTTTCTGTGCTTAAATCTGCCGTTCACTCTTCAGTGCCCCACGTAGCCTTGCAACTTGAGTCTCACTTTATTCTTTTGCTTGAAATTGTCAGTGCTCCTTGTATGAAGACTTGTTGAGGCAAAAGTTGCCTGCAACACCAGTAACTATTTCTTGAATTTAACGAAAATTTTGTGACTGAGTAAAAACTTACATCAGAACTTCTAGTTTCAAATTTCAACCATTTTTGTCATAGTCTTTGGATTTTATTTCCCGAGAATCAAACCATCAACAAAAAATCAACGACAGGAATTTTATCAGGGCCGTTACCAGCTGAAATTTTCGGGGGAAAAATGATTGTAACTTGTTGTTTTTCCTATCAACCAGTGATGTGCCTGAGTCATTTTTGTCGAGTCACAGTCACAAGTCCTTCGAGTCAGAGTTATCTAAAAATTTTTCGAGTCGAGTCAGAGTCATGACTTGGCCGAATCAGAGTCAAATCACAAAAACTGTCGAGTCACCTCGAGTCATTGGTTTGCAAGTTCGAGTCAATGTCGATCACATGAAATTTCACATTTTTTTTTACATTTTTATGTTGTAAAATGGTGCCCAACATGCTATAAATGGCACCCGATAAATTAGAAAATGGTGCCCAACATGCTATTAAATGGCACCTGATAGGTTAGAAACTGGTGCCCAATGTAGTTTTAGCAAGTTTGTTTGCAGGTTATTTATATCTAAGTTTTCTCAATTTGCATTTTACTTGTCCCTTTCACTCTCAGTCATTTCAAAAAGTCTAGCCCAA
>JGI24021J15306_10011668_pt1 | contig 10915 bp, 9 predicted proteins | sample Ectturendosymbi1_FD_15306 | JGI IMG/M metagenome (IMG submission 15306)
TTCCGGGCCGTTCCGGCTTACTTTCACCTCTGGATATTGGACATAGTTAAAAATATTTGGGCCCATCTTGGAAAACTCTTCGCACCTCCTGGTGTCCCAAACTGGTTACAGGGCTGGGCGTGTGCAGATATTTTTGAGGAGTGTCATCAAGTCATAATGGTAGAAATTATGAGTGATGTGAAAGAGCAAGGCCCGAAGGGGTATTGCCAATCTAGGGGTCTCTGGATGAAACCTCCCAGTTTCATCTCTACAACAGTGCTTTCCATGTCCGTTCCATGGATATCTCCATAATACCCAATAAACCCATGAGTTACTAGCCTACACTCAATGTCACCTCTCTCGCCAGGTACCTACCGCGGGGACGGTAGGGCAATATGTTCAATGAAAACATGCTTGATGTGATTAGCCAGCAAAGACAAGATATCACAACTTACTTGCAAAATGTCAACAAACGAAAAAGCGTGACAAGCCTCCATTGGATTTTGAAATTCGATATTTTACTTTTTACTTTTTAGTAGAAAAATGTTTGTCTCTTAGTTTCGAGTAGGTAAAATGAAATTTCACCACTCTTTGCCCACCCCTGGAAAAATGCGTTTGGCCACCGTCTGGAAAAATCCGCCAAAGCCGCCCCCCTGGAAAAAATCTTTTCGACGCCCATGCTCCTTTCTGCGTAGATCAGGCCTTCTACAACTTTTATGCACATGTCCCAGTATCCATGAAACGCATCATTTTGCGATACCTCATCTATGCTGGTGTAATAATACAACCAGGGATGTAGCGCTACCAAAAAAGGTGTAGGAACGCACCATAAAAACTAGCCATTTTGAAACAGCTTCGAACTAATCTTAAAGCAAAACATATAAAAGGTGTGGGAACGCCGTTCCCACGCGTTCCCGCCCCACGACACCCCTGAATACAACGGTACAAATAAGACAGTGTGTTTCAGTTTTCAATTGACCAAATCATTTAGGAGCCGCGTCCAATAGTTTTTGGATGCTGGTAGATACAGAGTCAAAAACTTTAGATGTCTAGAGCTGGAGACAGATCCCGAGCCTGAAATTTGAGTTCCGGCTCCGCAGCCCTGCTTTAGGGTGATGCAGTCTACGGTATGGAAAATGCATTTGCTAAGATCTTAACGTTAGCAAAGTTCCTCAGAATTTTGTCCAAACTCTGCGAATTTCGGATTTAATGGACGTAATCGTCAAACTATTTAGGTGCTCTTGTTGGATTGATGATCTCAAACAAGTTAAATACTTTTAGGTTAGAAAACTCGTTTTTTCCGTATGTCCATGGTAACGGGAGTGGTCAAGCAAATCCTGAGGGCAAGAAACAAATTGGGGAAAGAGGCTGGCTGCCTTATTAAATCTCTATGAAGGAAAATGAATAACGTTATTAAAAGACCGACTTAATAACGAACTCAGCTTAACCTTCAGAAGACAAGTGGCAGTGAGTATTGAAAAAGAAACAACTATCGAACCGTATCTTGCATCAACATTTAAAACTTGACCTGCCAAGTACGAAACGCCTACAACTTTCTAAAACAGAAAACAGCTTCATAACTCAAAACTTCTCTGCCGTAATTAGCTGCTATTTAAAAACTGGACCACACAATATCAAAAAACAATGACCACTGTTACGATTACAGAACAAATTTTGATGAAGGAGGGTGTTAAAACCGCGCAGTTCATTTTGATTTTCCTTGGTGATGGATACCACGCTTAAAAATACTGTAGGCCCCGCGCCGGCACTAAATAAGAAGATTCAATAGAAAGTATAAGTTTGCGTAGGTTAGTAGGCGTAGCGCGGGGTCCGTTTGGAAGCAATCGATCCAATCGGCTAAGGGCCGGCCCTGGGTCGGCCAACTTGTATCCCTATGGACACATTTGCCTATATGAAGGGGTACATTTAAGGTTAGCAATAGAAGGGAAAAAAGCGTTCATATATTATTCATTTCGAAGTATTTATACATATATCAGTGAATATTGTTTTGAAAAATCAATGTATGCTTATTGGTGAATATATTTTTGTTTTCCTCAGCCTTACTGTCATAAAATATTTGAGGGGTAGGCCTACATACATACACATCTGTGGAACCCTGCTCTAAGCTAAAGTAGTGTGAGAGATGCAAAACAAAATGTCTTTCGTTGCTAAATCTGATCTTTTTGTTAAATTCCTGCTGCAAAGCTCATCAACTGATTTCTGTTGTTAAAATGACTTCAGAAACTCTTCGTGACACAGCACCTCACTTGCAACTTTTGTTACTGTGACCTCACAGAAAACTTTTCACTTAATTTCAATAAGGTATTTGGGGAAATCAAGCGTTTTTAGGTTAAGCTTTGCACGTAACTACAAGTCTCTGATGGGAGCTGACCAGCTTTTTCAACGCTTTATCCAGCAGTAAATTCTCAGTGTCCAAGCAATTTTTATAAAGTTCTGTTCTCATTGTGTAAAGTATCTCGAGTTTCCTAAAACGTGATCCTTGCTGGAATACCCACGAAATGAAACTTTCGGTACGGTTGATTACATTTTAAATGTCAAGTCTCTGCCGAACGACGCATTTGTCCATTGCATTTATCAGAGTGTACTTACTCCAAAGTAGTTGCATCTGTGAACGGTCCTACTCTTAGCTTTCAAAATGCTGAGATGAATTTTTAGCAATGAAAATACATTTGTGTAGGTTCACAAATTAGCAGCTAGGCAAAAAGTGCAACCTCATAATTTTCTGTGGTGCGTCATAAATTGAATTCAAGACGTATTATTTTCAACAAAACAAGATCATGCTCTGTGCAGCGGAGCGAATCGGCACCCTCATTTGAAAGCACCAGACGAGAACAAGGAATGGCTTTCAACGTGTTCTTGGCATACGTGCACAGGATAACGCTTTTCTGTGACAAACATATATAGTAGTCTACACTTGAAAACGGTTAAATAGCGCTAATTTTCGTTGTTGTGTGGAAACTGTATGAAATGTTGCATTTATTTCAACAAAATCTTATTTTCAACTTCAATGCGGCATTTTCTTGCCTCCTAGTCCTACTGAGTAGTGGTACGTCAGTCTAGTCTTGAAGTTTGACGTTTGAATTCTTCTGTCTTAATGAGTGAATTTTGTACTACTAAACATTAAGCCAGTTTCATTTAATTCACCTGGATTTTGTGGTATGATTAACAGATTAACTTAATCTGATACAACAGAACAGTAGTCTGAGTAGACAAGGCTATAGGCTGCACATCATACATCTTCCATGATAACAAATTTGTAGGATGCCATGGTGGTTTGTAAACTCATGTTTAGGATTATATGTAGTGTGCTCAAATACAAGGAGCAATATTTAATGTTTTGCATTTTCCTGATTTTGAATCTCTAACCTCATGATGAAACAAAGCATTTAAAAAAGTCATTATAATGATAAATTAAGGCCATTTGTGACTACATACACAGGGATTTTGGCAAATGATTTGTTGATATGTGACAACAAAAAAGTCTAATCTCATCTGCCTGTCCGCTTTTGGTTTCTATACTATTAGTCTAAACCAGGGTCTCCAAACTACGGCCCGTGGGTCAAATCTGGCTCATGAAGCCATTTCATCCGGCCCGCGAAGACATTTTGTCAATAATGAAAAAACAGCATGTTTACAGTAGGAGAGACTTTGCTGGTTTGGTAGAAGGTAACATATCTAAAAGAAAACATATTACTTGAGATGTCCAGCCCTTGAACTGTTGTGTAATAGCTTATGTGGCCCTCGGATGAAAAAGTTCAAAGACCCCTAGTCTAAAGAGCTGGTGTTTAGCAAAAAATTACTGTTTTTTGCTTGCAAAATGATGCTGTTTCCCTTTAAAAAAACATTAGGCAGTGGCTACAGGTCTCCCAGTGAACCTTCGTACTTGAAAACTTATTCGTCCGATGCTTATAATGTGACAGTAACACACAACGATGTGCAGTGGACAGCAGTGCAGTAGCTTAGGCTTGGTAGAAATGTCCTAAACATAAGCCCTAAACCTAAACCTTACTCAAAAAACTAACCCTTAAACCTAAACCCTAAATATAACTCCTAAAAAGCCTAAACCTAAGTTCCCTAAACCTAAACCAAATGTAAACGGTAAACCAAAACTGTAAATCTTAACACAAAAGTTATGAAACTTTTTTAAAAAGTAAAGCTGGTAGTGGTACCATGAATTCAAACATGCAACCACTACTACCAAGTATGTACTTTCCACGATGGGTGTAAGCAAGGAATCGATCAGCAAATTTTAAATAATCATAACTACCAAAACGAAAGTTGCCACAGAGCCGAACTGCATACCATTCAAACAGCTGACATAAATGCATCCGCTACACAACCACTACGCTTCCACTGAGGTGACAAACTCAGCATTTACACGTCATGCGCAGCGGACCTATAACCTCTTCCGAAGTAGTATTTTGCAGTGACTAATGCAATTGCTAAATATATGCTATATATATTTTTCAAGCTGCATAAACTAGTCTGGAAATCTTATGCTTAACAAAAGCTATTACATTCATTGGGGTAATGTGCCATAATTTAAGATAATGCAAAAGCTATGTATGGTTGTGAAATAGTAAATCATGTGTGCTTGCCTATGCTATGGTGTATTTTCAGGATAGAGTATATAGTATTTGACAAATTGAAGCAAGTGTAGCTTTCTTGTTACAAAATAATTAAACCTTTTTCAACAAATAAAATGGAGTGCCCAATCAGTACATGGAAAAATGTGCAATGCAAAAATTTATTGATGAAATTAAGAAAGTGAGCAGAACTTAAAATAATTGTGATAAAATGTCTTGCAAAACCTGTATCATGATCATTTAATCTCTCACATGCAGGCAAAAAGAAGTGCAATCTTCATTGTGCGATGTTGCAATTTCAACCAGTTCAGGAAAAATATTCATGGCCCACAAAGCTATCCTTGCATCATGTTCAGAGTATTTTGAAACCATGTTCCTTGCCGAGGTAAAGTATAATTTCATGGCCGATACCGCAAATTTCTGAATTTATGTAACAAGCAGTTTTGTTCGTGTTTTTTTAGATGCAAGAAAAAGGTTCTGATGTGATTCAAATGAATGGCATCATGTGCGAAGTGTTTGAAACTCTTCTTGATTTCATGTATGGTCAGATCACTGAGCTTACAGAGGATAACATCTATGAAATAACTGCAGCTGCAGAATATCTTCAAGTTACTGGTAATAGAATCTGCATTTTAATGCGAGAATGCAATGGTTATGCACTTATGAAGTAAGGTTGTAAAATAAGATGTAACAAATGTGGAAATGACTAGAATAGTTGATCGGTAAAAAGACACTGTGCTACTAAATGAATGCTATGGCACTTCGTCAGTAAAAAGACATTGTGTTGTTTTAATAATTACTTGTTCCAACTTATTTTCTATAAAAAATTAAATTTTTTTGTCATTCTGGTATATGAGTGTTTTAAAGGATGTAGTTTAAAAGTTTTCCACTGCTGTATTGATTGGTATTTGATATGTATGCACTTGGTTTTTGTCATCTTGTGCTGCAATGATGTTTCTACTTCAATCTTCATGCAGATTTAAAGTTGGAATGCCACAAATTTATTCTGGATACTCTAAGTGTAAAGAACTGTTTGAAGTACTGTCTGTATGGACAGAAATACGATGTTCAAGTAGTACTTAACAAGGTTGTAGATGTTGTAAGAAACAACTTTGAACAAGTTTCAAGCAGTGAGAAGTTCATGCAACTAACTGCAGATGAACTTGCATGTGTTTTGAAGACAACAAAAGCTGAGGTAAGTTTTGCAGGATTTTTGGGTTTTATAATATAATTTACATTAGGAGCTGCAAACTGCTTTATTGAATGCCTAGCTGTAGAAAAGCAGCTTCAATTTACAGACTTCATGTTAGTTTTGCCTGGTTTTTGCAGCAATGCTATTAAAATTTTTCATCTTGCTTAACTGTTCTTGCTTCAAAAAATGAATTTCGGCCTAACAACAACAGAATGTGCATGCAATTGAAAACCTTGGTGCTGATGTAGCCCAATATTTCTTATTTAAATAAAAACGAATTTGTTGTCAAGGCTGGGAATGCAATAGTAACGTTCAAACTGTGGAAACAGATTGGATGTTAAATATTTAAAGCACCAGAGGTCTAGCAAAATTGTTTAGCAATTTAATTGGATACAAAAGCGCTGTTAGTACTTTAAGATAAAAACTGCTCCCATGTGCCTTTCACTCAAAGAAAAAAGGCATCAGGTAGTCATGATGAACCAACAGGCTTGCAACCAGGCAATTCCCCCCTCTAAAATTTTCAAAAGCATTGCGAAAGCGCCAGTTTCTTAGTTGTTAGTTACAACAACAAGGTATAATCATTTTGCTCCCGCCTAAAAATGATAGGTGATTGTGGCCATGCCAACTTGTATACAACAGAGAAGTGAAGGTAACTTGATGTAATAATGGAATCGATAACAATGCAGCCAGCCTGTCGCAATTTAAATATTATTGATGGTATGCTTCTTTGTGATCTAAGCAATGCTTATTAAATGTTTTGACGTATTTGTATTTGAATGATAAATTACCACAATGTGTATTGAAATACGCAAAGTTACCAGAGGAAGACATCTGCCGTGCCATATGCGATTGGACGAATCAAAGAAGTTCAGAGAGAGCATCTTCATTCGAAAAACTATTTTCCATTGTCCGCCTTAGCCAACTGTCAGAAGACTTCATTGAAGAATTTCTTCTGAATGAGGTACAGCCAGCATATATTCTGCCACTTTGCGCTTGAGAACAAACAGACTCGTTTCGCCGGTTTGGTGTCTTCTTTCACGTTTAGCTTCTAAAACGTCTGTTCTTCCCACTTTTTTGAAAAAGAATGTCTGTGTATTTACATGCTTACGTGCATTTTTCTAACTCCTGGCAAACGGCGAACGTTGCAGGACTTAGTGAAACGGTCAAGCTTTTGCTGCCATCAAATTTCTGTGGAGCTCATGAAGCGGATCAGGCTGCAACAAGATTTGGGGTCGATCTTCCTGGAAGAAAAAATCAGAAAACATAGTAAGCACCGACGATCCTGTGTAATCGTTCAAAACATCGGAAAATTTGAACCATGCGACCCGTTTCAGAGATGGGTTTCCCACACTGTGATGCAAACGAGACTTATGCGTGCCGCGAAAATTTCATTCATGCTTTGGCAAAATGCTTTAAAACGTTTGGCCTATGTTTGATTACTTTTGCATTAAAACTTTTATTTTTAACCTAATTGTTTTGCTTCAATGCTCACGCACCGCTCATGAAAAACAAAACTTAACATCTTTCAATGGACGTCACAATTGCGTGGGTGCGTAAAATTTACTGCTTACATCACAATAGCAAGCTACATGCTTACACCACAAAGCTACATGCTTACATCAAAAGCTACATGCTTACATCACAATAGCAGGGTTCCTACGGAGTCTGGAAAAATATGGAAAAACTTTGGGTCATTATCCAGCCTGGAAAAGTCCGAAAAAAAATTTTTGCTCCGTTAAGGCCAATCTACACTGAGTTTCCAAGGGGGTGGGTACGGTTCTTTGTTTGTTTTGCTACATCGGGTGATTCTGCGCTCGTGCACGGCTCCACACGGCCACTCCTGGGCGCAATAAAACAAACAAAGAATCGTGCGCGGCTACTCCTGGCAACTCCTCAGTGTGGATTGGCCTTTAGTATTGAAAAATAAAATTCCAGAATTGATCGTTTGACAGTTATTTTCATAATATTTCATTAAAGATTGATGATTTGACTTTCGTTGTGTTAACCATCATATTGCGTGTAGTTGAACTAGGTATGTCATTCGGAAAAGGTTACGTCTGGAAAAAGTCTGGAAGTTTAATTTCGAAATTGCATAGGAACCCTGCAACAGCTTCCCTTGCAAAGTTTGTGAAGAACAGGTTTTCGTCTTTATAGTAAGTGTGCCGCAGTAAAATCCAGAATTTATTCGTGTGCTCTAGTGAAAAAAAAGCTTAAAGCACTGCATTAACGTCAATGCTTGAATCAAACAGTTTAAATCAATTCAGTCGCAAATAAAAGATGTTTCTTGTCCCGGAAAAAAGGATTTCGCAATGACAGAAAATGATTTGGGCTGAACGCTCTTGCAACAGCACCTGGTGTTTGTTGTGTCCGTAGAGCCGGTGTTACGTAGAAAATCTTGTATTGTCACGTGGAAAATTGTATATTTTAACCGGCGTGGGTACAACAGGTATATTCTAGCATATGTACGGGTTTCTCGTAAACACAACTTCGTCGCGATAAAATGACCCTGAGCTAGGAGACGGTCACTTTCAATATCTCTACACCCTGTGTAATCAGAGAAGTGGCCAACCAGCTATAAGCTTGCATGCTACAAGCACTAAACCAGTTGCAAACTTCAGCGACCTTGTTGCTTAAGCAAGGTGCACGCCCGCTTGAACTTTTTTACATTTTTTGCAAAGTCAAGAGTTTCAACTCTGGATATTTTTTGTGGTCAGGTGAAACGCGACCGGATGCGAGCTTCGCAGAAGACTCGAACTTGACGCAGGTTTCATCGCCTTCGCTTTCAAGTAAGTTGCAAAATAAGATCTTTGCGCAGGTGAATGCATCTCGATTTGTCGCCTCTAGCAGAGGCGCAAACAGCTGAATATTTTCGGGGGGACAAGATGATTCTAAACTTGTGACGGCATTGTATTCGGGAGATTAGGCAAAATGATTGCACTGTACCATTTTCTGGGGGAGGATGATTGTAACTTGTTGCTGTGTTAGACCTAACACTTGAACATATTTTTGAAATTTTTTTGGGACCAATTGGCCGGTTGCCCCCCCTCCCCCGTCGTTGCGGTCCTGGTCGCCACGGTAGAAGTCAGACGCTCTGTTACTGTTTCTTTTGCGATTCTTTTAGATTTTAGAGGCTGGATTTTTTGTGATTCTTCGTGCACTCGTGTCTTTTGTAATCACATCCTGATAGGCTAGCGCCCTTCCTGTCTTTCCTAACTGCGCATTCTAAAGTATTTATTCTAGAAAACCGAGTTTTCATCCCGGAAAATAAAATGTCACTGTTACTAGGACAGCAGTGTTTTTAAGACGAATACGTTCGTATTGAAAAACAAAAATACTTATTACTGTAAATATTCCACCGCTCCTGTTTTGCATTAATAAATACCACTTTCCGTTGCACTGAACGTTGCTTACATTCATGTTTTACGCGTTAGCTCAATATGTTTATATATGTTCACCTTGTTTGAGATTTAAAGTTTAAAATGTAAACTGTGAAGTCGGTTCGTATCTTGGTTAGCCTCCTTTCGAAACAAAGCAACAAAGCCATTATGGGCCAACTTGGTTTTGTGTAGACCAGTAACTAGTAGTCGTCATGAGCAAATACTGGAAAGTTGGCGCACCATGCTATCCCCACCAAAGAAGTCAGAATGCTGTAGTATGCCAAGTTTCGGGAGATTGCTTATCACAGGTGGCGGGTTGAGAGGAATATGTAAATACAGTGAAAACAGCGTTTTGATCCATCTACTTAAAAGCAACGCATTTAAAATTTTTTGTTTTGTTTTTTAAGAGTGAAGCATATGCCAATTCACTTTTGTAGGCCATGCGAACAAAGGTTTTCCATGAAACCCTGCATTTTCGCTTTGTTGCGAACTAATAAAAACTGTAAGAGTGCTCTAGTCCCATGCACTGCAGTAGTCCCTTGTACACACTGCATTGCTCGTGGACATTTCTTGCTTGTTTTTGTTTCGCAAAGCTGCTCACAATCCCGTCCTGCAGCCTTCAAACATTTTGTATGATAATATATTAAAAACAATGGCGTTAATAACTACAGTTGTCATGTTACTCCTTTGTTAAAAATCTTAAGGCGTTGAAACAAAATGATAACTATCGACTTGAATTGGCAAAATTCATACATAAGCTACATCACGGTGCGTTGCCCAAAATGTATGACAATTTTTTCAACATATTTGTAGTGCTCATTCTAAAAAAAACAGATTCGCTGACAGCCAAAATAATTTTATGCACGGGGTTCCCACAAATTCTGGAAAAAAACACTTCTATTAAAGGGGTTGCGCTCTGGGCAAAAATTAAACAGAGCCTGAAAACCTTGCCCCATGTCACCTTCTGCAAACAGTACAAGGGTTGTCTGTTATCATAATATGAGTATATAAATTTGTTATTACTTCACCATGTTTAGCTATATGCCTTGTGTCAGGATAGCAATTCTTTCGTTTAACTTGTTTTTTGTAAATTTTTTCCTTTGTACATGTTTTTTGGGTCGCGACGCGTATAATGTAACTATGCATTGTGGCACTGTGTTTGATTTAACAAAATTTTAGGGTGCCTCGACTAAAAAACTTTAGGTTTTTTCGGTGTCCTGGTTGCGAGTACATTGTAGCAGTGCTTGCTCCCGCGTTGCTATGCTGTATCACAAACATACTAAATATAATTTGCGGTAACAGTTCCCATCGAGTTGTTTGCTGATGCCATGGCAACAAGGTTTTCAAAAATCGCTTTTTCCAAGGTTCGTCGGGAATCACAGAAGACGAACCGCCGTCCGACGAGCTGCTAAACAAGTATAAGGAGACCCTGTTCAGCGGGAACCTGTCCAAAGCGAGGTCGCTCCGTCGCAAGATCGAGGCCCAGTACGAGTCGAGCGAATCGTCGTCGTTCGATTTGCTGGAACTGGGCGAAAAGCTCCTGGGCGCCGGCGATTACCTGGAATCCCTCCCCAGTTTTTCGGCGGCCGCCTCGCTGTTCTCGCGCGACCACGACGACCCGCAAGGCTCGGAGCGCGCGCGCATCTGCGTGCTCGGAATGTTTCGCGCGTGTAAGGGCGTGCTGGCGAGCGTCGCCGACCCGGCGAAAGCGAAACTCGTCGTCGGCGGTCACGTGATTCCGCTGATGCGTGACGTCAAGG
>JGI24021J15306_10011669_pt1 | contig 10915 bp, 9 predicted proteins | sample Ectturendosymbi1_FD_15306 | JGI IMG/M metagenome (IMG submission 15306)
AATTTGTTTATTTTAGATCATAACTTTTGAACCAGAAACGCTAGAAAGTCGATCAAAGGCTCAAAAGACTTGGACTCGAGCCTAGTTTCCAACGAAAACTTCAGCGAAACACTTTGGCCTAGTGGTTGGGCCCTAGGCCAGGCAACATGAGTCAAAATGACCCTAAAACTACTTTACTTATGACGTCAGTCACAAAAAATCAGCACCCCCAACCAAAAAATTTATTTTCGAGTGCTATCTACTAGACTGGCCAATCCGTTTGAGCCCTTCAATAGCTCTCTAGTGCAATCGGTGGAGGAGCTAGGGCGTTGGTAAGGCAACCGAAAACTGCTGCTTTTTAGACCGAAATCGAAGTACAAATATATCGTATGCCAGTTCTCAAAGTGTTAAGTTGGAGAATTGATTTCATTGCAAAATAGGTCTCTACAATCTTGATCTGCACAGAATATCTTGCTGCTTGATTCATTGACTCCAGGAAACAAAACTTCTAATTCTGACTATGATTTACCTGGAAGGTAGAAGCCTGGGTTAATCACATATGAAATGATAGTGATAACACAATGGATACATCTTTTTGGACCACCATGTAGGTAGAGAAAGTATTCATTAATACACAACTCATATCTAGAATTGTAGTGCAAAATCTGGTGAATCTATGCTGGAAAACCACAACGAACTTGAATATCACCAATCCTCAGCCATGGTGTGCAAACTGTTTTTCATTCTGGTGTAGATTTTACCAAATCGTCAGCCAAATACATCCTTGTTCTTACAGTATATATATATCTCCTGCAAATTGTTATTTGTAGAAGATAAAGGATCTTTCAAATTGCTTTAATATCTGAAAAACTTGTGAACCTGGCACTATGTTAACTGTTACCTCATGTGCTTCCTTTTCTCCATAGAAAAGATTTTCCTGTCACATTTTTTCTCTCCCTTTGTTTGCCTTAAATGCAGTGCATTGCAAATGTTTGGGGCGTTGAGTGAAAGAAACAAATGCACATTTCTGTTAACCTGTTTGAAGCATTTATGTTAAATCGTTAGGTTTAGGGTTGTGCATTTGTTTTGTACAATTTTTTGGTTCATTAAAATAGAGTTTGTTAAGTTCCGACCTGTTGTTAACCTGACAGTGCTCATGTCTATCTGTTTGATTGCTTATCTTAAATAACATATTTTGGTATGTTTTGTTTGTCATTATTAAAAAATATGGGGAATTTTTCAAAAAGCAATGCCGAATGCAGATCTAAATGACTTTGCGATAAAAAATATTCTTTAAGAATACTGCAGGCTTGAAGCTGCACCTGTGGTGTCCCCTAGAAAATTTACCTATTTGCAAGTTTCGTTTTTTTTTCCTGTATGAAAGGGGAATTGCTTCTAGCAAAGAGAGAGATCTGGTTGTTTTTAGCGAGACAAAAAAATGATAGAAACCCAATCCAGGTGTACAGAGCAGCAGTTCTTTTTAAGGAAAATGTTAGGTACCTGGTATGGACCTGTTGGGACCCGATAATAATTTTCTTTGATTCTAGGGACCCTATTTTCAATTTATTCTAGGTACCCGAATCAGGTCCCTATAAAACAAAAAACCTGGTACAGTAAACCTGCGTTGATTCGGTTATTCTGGATCTTTGCCAAAACCAGATAAAAATGGTGGTATGAATGATTTCTAATGTTATTCTTTATGAAAATCTTTGGTTTATCTGGATCTTTGCCAATTCTGGATAAAATTTGCTCTTTTCACATCTCGTGATCTGGATTTTTCTGTACTTCCACAGTGTTGTGTTTTTAAATACACTGATTGGTCTCTAGGAAAGATTTGGCAGCTTTCAATGCAACACAAACATGCTCATGATCACCAACAAATGTTTAGAATTATGATAACAATGGCTGCAACTGAGCGAACATTCGACTAGTAGAAACGATTATTACATCACACACACAGGCACAGCATATCACGTTGAATATCATGCTGCCGCACCACGGTTTCAGTCTATTGATAAGTGTTGAGTGTGTTGCACTCAGTATAATGTCTGGAGGGCATTGGCATTACCTTCCAAATAGATGAGCTGTTAATGGACCAGTCATAGATATCTCTGTGTCTGACAAAAACCCCCGATTTCTTCGCAGCCGAGTAATCTTAAATTATGAACTTAAGATTGTTCATAACTGCCTGGAACAGGCTGTTATTAGTCTGATGTACCATTGTAAATTCATCAGTAAATTCGTTTTGTTTCAGCAAAAGTTTGCTGTTGGGTCGTAAATGTGTTCAATTTAGGTGATTTTCACCGATACCACAGTACTAGATGATGTCAGGCCATAAACAACGATCTTCGGTTAATCCAGATCTTTGCCTAAACCAGATAAAATCATCAGTCAAATCAAATCCGGATTAACCAAAGTTCACTGCATTTTCATTACTGTGTCAAAGTCATTTATAGTTTATGTTATTAAATAACGTAAACTTTTTTGATCAAAAGTTTTATTCAGTGTACACTGCTAGAATGTTGATGACTCGCTGAAAATGTGTTCTGGGATAGAAATGAGTGCACACTAAGTACATTGGGACGTACCTGTTTTGACTAAAAAGTATGTTGAGACACATGATGTCCCATCACTCTTAGGCCCCCATGCACAGTACCTTTGTGTATATGACCAGTTTAATATAAGAGGAATTTTTATGTTAAAACCACAATTTATAGGTTTTCGCAGGCTCACATGCCATTGGAAATTTTATATTAAAAAGCTGAAGCTAATTATGCTAATGAAGTTCATACAGTTAGCAGTGCTTTTTACTTCTTGTATCTTAGTTTGTGATTTGTCAGTCTGAGAAAACTATGAATTGTATGCAAAAAGTTGTCACTTCAAACATTGGTTTTATGATCATGCAGAATCAATACCTGTTTTTTCTTATTTCATAGAAATTTCAACTTGACAGAACTATAAATCTTGGCAAACAAAATGTTGAGACACTGAAAAATCCTGGGTTGCCCAGCTGTTTGATGATTAAGTAATCTCTGAATGTTTGAATTAAATAGATATTTTGAATCAGTTTTGGAAGTTATTATTAGATGCGTATAAGATGTTAACATATGCACAGAAAATCCATATAGTTGCTGTGTTGCAAAATGCTGTTGAAACACAAAAAAGCAAACTTCTCAAGCAGCAAAGTAAAGTTCAAAATAAGCGGTGCAAATGTGCAAGCAAAATATAGTCAAACTACAAAGAGGAAAACCAAAACATAGTTGCAGATGTGCAGGCTCTCAAATAATGAAGGAAAAACTGACTTCGATCTCCATATTAACTTTAAACAGCCAAAAGCCTGTCTCACCATCAAGCAATCACTCTGCTTAAGTGGAAGTAAGTCTGCCTTTTCATAATTTATTTTCGAAACAAAAGGAAATAGCTTTATGAATTACAGATTTTGATTAATACCCAAGAAATGTTGCTGTGGGAAAGGTGCTATACTTCGAAACTCATGTTTTGTCATGTCTTGGTGATTTTCGTCCTTTCATGCTTGTAAAAAATAACTGTACAGTGTACAATCCCTGTATGATCATATCACTCAAGGTTTGTCCATTTTGTTATTTGCTTCGAATCTTGAGTAACATTCAGCAGGAGTGTGAAAGCATTTTAAAACATATGTTATGTGTATGCAGCTGAAAAACTATGAGGCGTTATTCTATTGTAATATTACTGCAAATCAAACAAATGAAATGGTTTTGAGAGTTTTAGCTACACACATCTGTCGGTTTCAGCAATATGTATCAGACATTCGCCAATCATTGATATTTTTTCTCGAACATTGTACTGGTGTAGAATTCTTTAAGTGCTGCAGTACGTTAGTTCATGCTTTTTGCTTCTACAGAATCATAATAGGACGTGATTAATCCAAATTCAGCTGTACTGTTACTAGCTTCACAATGGTGGATGCCCGTGCACTTATGGCAAGTCTGTGGAAGTCCGCGAAAGGACACCCGGTGACGTATCCATTGGTTGGTTGTTGCGCGGGCGCGGTTTTCTTGGCATCCGCGACATTTGCACAAACGACGCGGAAGCACGGAATTACTTTCAACCGCTGGAGTTCTCAGGAAAGTCCCCAAGATGCTGTCCCTTGGGACAAGAACACCCAGAAGTGGGTTGCTCTCGGAAGAAAGGAGAAGGAATTGTTCAAAGATGACCGCCCATTCCGATCTCTTGTTTCACAGATCTATGGCGACGGTAGATACGCACAGCGCGGTCATGCCTATGTGTCTGAGAATGCTCACTAATGGTATTGGAAGAAATTCGTGGAATAAGTGCTTGGAAGCATGGCTCAAAAATCTCTCTGTTGTGACTTGCTTTGGCTTAGTCTGCACAACTTATGTACTGACTATGACATTTCATTCTATATGTACCTTTACTTTACCAATCGGTTCCCGGATGACTTTTCCGTTTACATTAAAAGAAACTTGTTATTAAACGACATTTAGTGTCCTTGATTGATATTTTTTGGAAAAATTTATGTGCCAGCTTGTTAGCTGCATTTATTCGTCGTAAAGTTTTTCGAAAAATTGATCGGATTACATCCGCTTTCAGTATTTAGCCACTGGCGGTTTACCTAAATAAGTGCTTTGAGAACAAAAGCGACTGGTCGGCTAGATGACGTCATTGTGTAGGGTAATTTTAACAGTACATGCCAAAAAGCAAATACAATTTTCTGTTCTAATGTGAGGTTGAGTTCAAGAGCGGGCGCGTGATTGATCTGAAGATGAAGCGCTGGTTGAGGTTTGATCGGTTCCAGTGAGACCTGAATTTTCACGTAGACCTAGCGCGGAAACACTGAACTTCTGTCACACTCACGTGTGTCCAACACGTTTGAGCCGAAACGAGCGAGGAAACGATGTGATCCGATGAGGTTGTGATCGTTGCTCCAGATTTTGGAATATTCGCAAAATCCACTAGCGTTTCCGAACATAAAAGCAATCCTGAAAACAAGTATTTTAGCGGAATGACTCTGGATTGGCTGGATGTAATTCACCACTTTGAGGAGTACTTGTATCCTATTTTCACCATAGACTCCTGCAAAGCCATTGTTCACTGCAGCCGGCATTTATTTTCACAAAGTTGTACTGTTTTATACAGTTAAAAGATGAACATAAACGGTAATTATACAATGTATGGACCACATAGATCCAACAAAAGCGTTTTTCGACGATGGTTTCGCTTGAGCGGAAGAGAATGTTAAAGAAAATGCGTTTTCATGTTCGTTGAACACCTCCCCCAAATGAGGTGATGGAAAGTATTTTAATCAACGTTATTATTGTCAAAGTTTTCCGCATTGGTGGTACCTGTTGGTGCCCTGTCATGTTCAGTGTTGGAGAAATCAGGTAGACAGCTTTCTGCAAACCCGATGCTGGATCAGAACGTGGGCCAAGAGCACACCCGCCGTGCCAGGGGCCTCTACAGTCATGAACTGTGAACTCCCTGGTTAGGCTGGTTTATCATATTTCACGAATAATCATAAGAATAATGAAAAACAACAATATTAGGCAACAAGCAAAGTTTATATTTTTTCAAATTATTGTCTTTTTTTACTGACGGCAAACTGCAACCAACAGAACGTTCAATATAAGACTGCTTAAGGTTACATATTTACAGCTAACTGATAATAGTATTTCATTGAATAATGTTTCCTTGAGGTACTGAGGGGCTCCACATGTCTAAATCCGTCCCTGCAACCGTGGTCGAGGTAGTACGTCCAGATCGAACCCTCCACCATAACATTCGTTACACCAACACCATTCGGGCCCTATTTTCAAGTGGGTCATTCTAAAAAAAAACTAATTTTAAGTGTGGATTCAATTTTTTCCCAACCGTGGTGGAGAAAATGTTTCAAATTTCATAAACGACTTGATCTGCCGGTCCATCATGATATCAAACCACGTAGCTTGCGCGAAATTTAGATTGCTTGTGGATGTAAATAAATGCTGCACATCTGTCTATTACACAAAATGTTACCTGCACCCGCTGTGATTATAGCCCAGGGTTTTTTTACGGTGTTTTAGGGACCCGATGCAGGTCCCTGGGATCAGAGAAAATCGGGTCTCTTCAGGTCCATACCTGGCACCTAACATTTTCCTTTGAAAAAAACTGTTACAGCCTATCGCAGATAATTTGATAGCACAGCTTGCTCTTAAGCTATACAACCATGTCTCAACTGCAAAAAGATAGCTCATTAGTTTGTCACAGCGATTTTATGCACCAGGCCATCAATGAAAGACGGATCGACGTGTTTGCGGTACAGAGTTTCAACCAGCTAACATTCGCGGGGCGAAATTATTGTAACTTGTGTCTAACCGTGATACATATTTTTGAAAATTTCCAGGGGGCAATTGCCCGGATTCCCCATTTTGTTGCGGGCAGAGCCGTATCGGCCGCACTCCACATCCCCAAATTGGGGGTGGCCCACGCTGTCACAGGGGGCCCAAAATTCAGTCCCGTCACCATAACCACCCAGGGAAAGCTTCGATCCCTCAAATTGAAATATGAAGCACTAGAAATCAGTGAAGTTAGGGGTCCTTTGAAATAAAAGTGCTTATTCATTACAGTTACTTTGGGCGCCTTTGAAAGCAAGGTATTTACACATTGCAACTGCTGTTGGGGGCCCCTTAAGCAAAGTAGCCTACTTACACATTACAGTCGCTGTTGGGCCTCTTTGAAAGCAAGGTACTTTACACATTACAGTTGCAAATAGGGGCCCGAGGCAAGTGCCTCGGTAGACACTCCGTTGTATATAACCCTGACAATGATCTTATATGAGAATACGAAACCGATTGAACACGTTCTGCTTCATCCAATATGCGCACTTTTTCGATGTGCGCATGTAAACACTTGTAATGTGAAGTTATCTTTATATTATTGAACCCACTGAAGTTGCTGCTGAATTTATCACTTCAAAAACACAAATTTCACACGATTTCTCATGATTACACCTAGGCACACAGGTCGACTAAAAAGACAGATCTGGGTGGAAAATACCCTCAGTGGGAGCCCTGGTCACATGTGGCAAAACGCTTACTACCGCAACTTGAAGTTAACATTTGAAGATTTATTGCCGTGTTATAGTTACGCAATAAAGACCAAAAGTACAACAATCCGCTCGCAAGTTTCGCAACCTGCTTCTGCAGGCAAAGGATCGATCGGACATGAGCGAACTGCGCACTTCCGCTGAGCGTTTCGGGGGCCTCGCGGTCACGATTTTGCCCTGATGGGGTTCGCGTTCATTTATCCGGCCTTGCCGACATGCTTAGTTGTATACGTCCAGAAGTCAGATTTCCACTTGATCAACGTGTTTTGTGTAGTGATTGTTGTGAAAAATGTTGGCTACTATGTCTAGTTCAAGTAGTCTTCTCTTATTTTGTACTGCATAGCAGCAAGATACCTTTGGTGCTTCGACCAAAGTTTCACAATTGTGCAGCCTGGTGTTCAGACAGCCAGATGGAGTTAATTGTGTAGTGAGTAGAGTCTATTTTGGGGGTTGTCCCAAAACACAGTAGTGCAGTTAGTGGATTATGGATGTTAACCTTGCGTCCACCTATAGGCCTTAGACCAGGGGTTGCCAACCTGTACCCCTTCAGCATTTCGACAGATGCACATGTACCCCTGAGATTTCCTATGACAGTACATTTTATTATGATTATACATAGATATATTTACCATGAACATATAATGATATTGGAAAAGAAAATTCACTGATATTTGTGTAAATATTTGGAAATAAATTATATACAAATATATTTAGCTCTTCTATTGACAACCTTATATGTACCCCTTCGTATGGGCAAATGTACCCCTGGGGGTACATGTACCCTAGGTTGGGAACCCCTGCCTTAGACAGTCTATATTTGTTAACATTTATAGGCGATTTGAGATACAAAATGTTATTAATTTAAACATGTGCCATGCACCAGGAGATTAACAGTCCAGACATCAACAAGGTGTATGCATGCGTATTTCGGCCAGTAAAAAGCCCAATGCGCACGCATTACAAGCATATACTGTATATTTCACTTAAGCTGATGATCAAGTTTATCAATATGCGCTAATGAAAGAAAACGTTCATCGCGGCGCGCATGCTTTGACCGGCCTCATGTTTGCTTCTACAGTAATAATGTTTTCATAACTGAACGATAGGATTGATTCTGATTTCCTGCAAATTTTTTTACATTTGCATTTCACTACGACACCTCTAAATAATCGCCGTCAATTAAATAACAATGATTTACGACCCAATTCTTTTTGCTAAGTATGTTCAAAAAATTTTAGTTGGAAACTACGAGCCTATTATGGGTATTTGCGTGAAAATATTCATAATTAATTTGCACAATCTGCAAGTGCTGTTCAGGGGGGGCGATCGCTCCCCTAAAACCTACGAAAGTATGGTTATTCACCATAATTTTTTACAATTCGGAAAACAAGATTCGCGATATAAGCCCATTCTGTCGTCCATTGTTTTGTGACAGCAATGATGTAAAGTATATTACATCTCTCTTACAGTAGTGAACCCGTGTGGCCGTCCCCTTCCAAGGAAGAAGACCACTACACATTTAGGACAGCTCCGCGAGAGCACTGGCTAATAGGAAGTGTCCATGGCACGCCCAAGTTAACAATTAAGAAACTTAGACCCGCCGGTTTCGCTCGACACCGCTCAGTTTATCACACCAAAATTGTATTCACTCATGGTTTTATTAGTATAACTTTAAGCACTGCGATATACAGCACCATAGGGGTTTACATCAATGATCATCAACTAAAGCACATAACATAAGTTACTGCAAACGTCAGGGTTTAACAACAGGGGTTAGATACAAATTCAATTTGTTTCATGGAGGGACAGAGAGAGACCCAAATTGTCAGTAGCATTATAGCCACTAAACCGTAAATCTTTTTAGGTAATCTAATCCATTGATAGGTCTCTTTGAACTAAGCCAGTTTGGTAAGGCCCACTACTGGTTTAGATGTTAGATGTTAAGTCTTGACCTAACCTATCAGACTACCTGTAGATTAGACGCTACTCCGAAGACAACCTTGAGCAAGATTTGATTGAACATACCAATTCCGTTCTTTATATACACGCGACGTGCGATATCAATGTCACGTGACAAATCTCGAGCAGTACACAGTGCAATAGCGACGCTAGTGGTTAACTACAGTTTGCGCGAATTTCGAATCGGTACTTGACTACGATATTTGTATGTGTTTTCATCATTAATTCCATTAGCAATTTGAAGTTATTTTTCAATGTAACAGTTTTCTATACCGTTCTAAGTTACTCTCTCCAAAAGGTGACTCACAATAAATGTGCAAAGTACACTACACCTATGCCCATCAAATAGGTACGCATGACAATGTTCTACAGAGTTAATGCCTTTAGTCGTTGTTAGTCTTCAGCTTCGTTCGACTTGTCGTGAATCCGTCGGTAACTTCTACGTTACTTTCTTCACAGTAATCGAAGTCTTCTTTCGTTGTTGTTTCAGGATCACAAGACGTTTCATGTTGAGGAGCCAAAATGAACTCAAGACAGTACAGTAGTTAGTACCAAGCCAAATTTCCAATTCTGAATCTTGCAAGCAAACATGTCGAAGCTTTTGACAATACTGTGTTGCTTTGGCTTACCAAGGAGTTTTTTTATCAGACATTACTACTTACCGCTAGCGGCGCAACTGAACCAGTTGGACATATCATATGTGTCGGGGGGAATCATATCCTACCAATGTAATTTTCCAACTTAACGCGTTCACTAAGCACGTGACAGAAGCAAATCATTTAAAGCTTCCCCATCCCCAAGCCTTCTAATTATGATTACGACGTAATTATCTGCTCGAAACAGCTTCCTTGCGTCATAATAAAAATTCTAAATGAATGAAGGCAGCTGGTTGTGCTTGGTCCAGGGTGCTGGTTTTGACAAGCGTTTTGAAGAAGATAAATTATTTTATTATGAAGACGTAAGGTTTTATCTCCAAAAACTGTTGAAAAATTTTTGCCAGGAACATTTTACCTGCTAAACTTGCCAAACGTTTTTCAAAATTCTGCTGGAAAATCAGCTCACTGCTAGATTGAAAATTTTAGAGCTAACACTGAGAAAATCCTGCTAGATTTGGCAGCAAATCAGCTAAAATGGCAACTCAGCTACCTGCTTCAAGAACGTCATTTTCCGACACCATTACCTTATACAGAAAAACAGCAGTTCTGTTGAAACTGAGAAAGCTAACTTTTCCGGGTTCTTCATTTCAACTGCCAAAATTTAATATTGATAAGCCCACCTAATGACCGGGCTACAGCTTGCTGCACTTATTGAAAATTTCACAGCGAACATTTAAAAAATAGCATGAGGCATGCCAAGAAATATTTGTTGCCAATGCCTAGCTGTCAGGTAATGCAACAATGTGCCGTTGGAGTGTTGCTAAGGATCGAACGATAGGAGAAAAAATATTGAGCTAGCTTTGACTATTTACTGTGATTTCATGCAGGGTCTTTCGTATTAGATTTTGAGTGGAGGGTGTAGCAGTCACGCTAGCGCGACCGCTACATGTGAGCAAACTCGGCCAAAGCAAGGAGAAGGGAAAGACCAAGCAAGCGACAAGTGACTTCCATGCACATGGAAGTAAGAGCTCTCTTTGGCCGATTCGTCCAGCGCGGAGTTAACAACGATAACGTCACAATCCATCCTTCCCGAGGTTCGAGGATCAATCCCACACTGAAGCTGGACTCAACAACCGGGGAGTTCCGCTTCAATGGCGCCCCATGAGGGACACATGGTCAATGGTTTATTGTTTCATATGACTCAGCCAATCATAAAAGCCATCGCATGCAGTAAGCCAATCGTTAGCGAACATTAGAGCAAATGAAAACACAATGGCACAATAGTTGATCAGTGTAA
>JGI24021J15306_10011670_pt1 | contig 10914 bp, 7 predicted proteins | sample Ectturendosymbi1_FD_15306 | JGI IMG/M metagenome (IMG submission 15306)
GGTTTCGACCGGCTTCCGGCTTACTTAAAATTGTTTTAAGTAAGCCGGATTGCCGGTGTTGTCGGTGATGGTGTTCTTGCTGCATGTGGGAAGACTGCCGTGAAGCCGCCTTAACAAAGTCACTAGACACCGGCAGAGCGAATGCCTCACGTGCTTTATACAGTTACGTTGCATAACTATTTAAGGTATGCTTTCTATTACGTATTGAAACGTATTTGCAAAAGTAAGGCTTGAGCTGTATTTTCAAAAACTACAATAGCTTTTGATGAAGTAATAATAGCTTTTGATGAAGTAATAAGGGAGACTCAGACTCAGGGGCGGATCCAGCCAATAAGTTTAGAGGAGGCGATTCCAGTAATATTTGGCAGTCAAGTCTCATAACGCCTTCACTACCGCAAGAGAGAGACGAAGCGTACTTCACCAAACTGCTGTGACAAAAACAACCGACGGCTAAATGGCCTTTATATCGCGAATGTTGTTTTCTGAATTGTACAAAATCATGGTGAATAAAGTTACTTTCGCCGGTTTTAAGGGGGGGCGATCGCCCCAATCCCCTCTGGATCCGCCCCTGCTCAGATTAGACATAGACTTCAAGTTAATAGCTTTTGCTCACTCTAGTGACCAGCCTATTTGCACCACTGTCCCTACTGTGTTGGATAGAGACGCACGAGTTTTGGTACAGGTCAGAGACACATAAAGCCGCAAGCAAGCAGTAAGACACGCAAAGCCAGGCTCTTGACAGTACATCTGGAAAACTAACTGTGACCAGCATGAAAATCTCGCGCGTGCCATTCCCAGTATGGCAAATGTTGCAATCGTTTCGGCGTGACGTACTGTCATTTCTTTAGGATAGGAAACGAGATGCGACAATCGTCTTAGTGGCTGACCAAGCCAACCACGTGAGCAGCAGACTTAACCAGACCTTGTCCATCTACCAAACAACCTCTTTCTCTGCTAAGGGAACACGGAACATTCCAGAAAGCCGATGGGAGAACACCCGGCGTAGATCGCGTACGCCGTGTTCGAGACGATCAGACTTGTGCGACGAACACTTGGTCATCAAAATGTAGTGAGGATTGGATTACGAACAGGGCTACCATTGAGATTTTTTGAAAAAGCCCATATAAACTTATCCAAAAAAAACATATTTTAACAGAAAACCCCAGGTAGGAAAATACATAAAATCAAATATATCTTTCTATTATCTGAGCATCAGTAGGTCACAAAATATGCTATTGCAGTGAATACCTAACTTTGCAAATGAACTTCTGTGTGTGTCTGCATCTTTACGTCGCAGTAACATGGACTTGTTTGCATTTCTAAGGGTGATCTGACAGCATTTATAATAACCAAAAACCTTAATTCCCGCTGCCCTGCTGCAGTAGGTCTTTGAGATCTGGATTTTTCAACCACTCTACCTTAAATTGCTGTGTGTACCACTTCATCTTTTTGTTTGGGCTTGCTTCAGTATTGTTGCAAACTCTCGGTCGGCGCGTTGTTGAATGTGCAATTCATCACAAACGGGATGTGGACGAGTGGCGCGATCAAGCAATAATACTGTAAAGTGATCTCGTTGGGCGATCTTTATTGTTGCTTGCTACCATAGTATGAAGCTTTGCGAGCTTACCGCTCGCAACAATATCTCTGTCACATGAACTCATCGGACCTAGGTAATATTTAGATCTTATACGGTATCAGTTGCTTGTTCAAAAAAGCACCTACTGTTGATGAAACAAGATAAAGATAGATGAGATTAGAAATAAAAAGTTTACTTATTCACATTTTATGTTTCAAACCACCGCTACGCAGTTAAAAACCCCAGATCTTCAGAAAGAAAACCAGTAATACATTAAAAAAACAATCTGGGGGTAAACTCCAGGTTTGGCATCACTGTTACAAATGCATGTAGGCGAAATGGGGAGTAAACAGAGCACTTTAACTGATTCAGAATACGTTTGCAATCACTCCACTTATTTCAGTGCTTCTTGGCCAAGTAAAACGAACAAGGCGTCATTGACCACGTTTTACAAGTAGATTGGTTCTTGTTATAGTAACAAGTCACAACTCAAGCCCCATGACATGAATCTAATAGTTAAATAACGATCACGTTTCCAATTGAACTTGTGCAGTTACATGTGCATGGAAAACATGTTTGTTGCTGCAGCCACAATTAAAAAACAAAACATGAACTAAAGGCATTTGCTTAAATGCAATCACAAACAAGGCCCGTAGCCACGTTTTAAGGTTACGGGGTGAAAATACATTTTTATTGGGGAAAGTTTTTTGTTTTTATTATATGTTCAAAAGAAATTTTTCTGGGCACAACAAAATTTGGGGGCACCGCCCACGAATGTGCCCCATGGCTACTGGCCGGAAACCAAGCTGGAACAATCCGATGACTAGCAACTGAAAAGAAGTATCTTGGCTTTTAACCCTTGCTTTTGCAGCAAGGAAAGTCACTAGGAACTTTCTTGCGTAGGTCTGTAGAATCTGATTTTCAATTTTGGGTGGTGAGTTTCAGACTGGTAGCACAATGCGAGACGTCCACGTATGACCGGAAATCATATTTTCACATCAAACCTTACCTGGCTAGCGGCGTACAAGTCAGACCTGGGCGTACTAGATATTGACCGGAATATTTCAGGCGACAGCAGATTCTGTAGCTGTTTGTCTATTGCCTCAAGCCGCTCGAGTCCTTCTTTGTCAGGGGAATAACCGCCGTCGGATAGCCACAGCGCCAGTTCAGGGGAATCACCGTCCTAAAAAAGTTAAATCAGTGTTTCCCATCCACTTTAGACTTGCGTCTTCAGAAGACAAATATAATTGGCGGCACCCAATGGAGAGCCCATAGCAATTTGCTTTAACGTTTTATGGCATTTTGAAACTAGTATTGTTAATGATATATTGAAAAACGCATCAGCTCGCGGCACCCCTGAGTATCGCAAATGACACCCTTGCGAAAAAACGCCTTTTCGCAAGACAACTAAAGTAAAAGCTTCAAAAGCACGTAGAATTATTTTTTCCTGTCCAATCAACGATTGATTTTGTTCACTGAAAACCGTTCGGGAGTCAAGCATGATCTCATCGCAGATTTTCCCGGTACTCGCCACATTTATTCACTTTACAGTTTTACACGTAGCACGCGTTTTCACAGTAAGGTGTTTGCCACATGTCAACCCTGGCTACACGAAAAAAAATACTGAAAAACAAAATATGAAAACACAACAGCTTGAAATAAGCACAAATTTTTGCTTTTGCTTGCTCGAATAAACAGTCTGCAATGAGGATGAAAGCGGCAACGCTACTTGAGAACATCTTCGAACACATCAAAGCCAGTAGTTGTTAAAAGCTGCATGTTCCTACTTCGTCTTCATTGGTCATATCATCGACCTCTTTCAAAAGCTCCTTCAACCGCTTCTTTTCATCCTCAGTCATTGCAACAAAGTTTCCAGCATCTTTCGCCAGCTGTGAAAAAACGCAGGCTTGTTTAGTGACATCACTGCTCGAGTAAAACCACGAAAACGTCTTCACGACCGTAACTGCCTGTTGTTTACAAAAACTTGTTTTCAAGGTGAATTCAGTCTATGCAACATAACCTTACTGATAATTTTTAGCTGTGAAAGAATTTCTTTCAATAGGTAATGACCTAACTAACAAATCGTTCGTTTCCTGCACAAAAAGTCAGAGTTATACCAAGGCACTAATTTTAGATTAAAAAATACATCAGAACAAGCAGCCGTTTCTGGATGAAGTAATGAAAACCAGAGCGGAACATTGTCAAAAATGTTCAAACTTACAACAAAGAAGTTAAATGGGAAACATTTATGGTGTTACCATCTTGTTTTTTCAGTTGCGTTTTTGCTGTGCGTCATTGTGAAACGTTACCTCAATATTCTGTTTAAGACGTTACGTCAGCGTGTTTTCAAATGTCACTATAATTCTTTTGGAAGCGACGCCTCAATGTTTTGCTCAAAAATTACTTTCAAAAACCTGTTTTATAAGTTACCTCTATGTTTCGTTGAACGAAATCAGTCTTGTTCTTCTCAGATTTCGAATCAACGCATTTACTGGCAGCGGATGATGGCTTCCGGCCGCCCGTCGATATGTTGTCGGCATTCGCGCCCTGCTTCGTGCGCGACCCCTCACTCTGTGCAGACTTGACCCTCAACTTGCTCTGGGAACAAACAGCACATAATACCTTACAGCAGGGGTGGGTGGGGAACCTGTGGCCCGCGGGCAGGGCCTACGAGAGGTACATCGTACTGGGGCCCGGGAGGATGAAAGTACGCACGCTTAGTGTTTCTGTAATCTAGCTCAAAATTGCTAGTGTAAGCTAGTTGCCAGTATGACTACTAATCTATTTGTAAATCTTACCATGGTAGCTGTTTTATCTATATTCTGATTATTACATGCCTACAATATGGTTATATATGGTTTTCGTGCCTCCTGGCAAAATTTCTCTCAGAGGCTCTGCTCTCGGGCCCATTTAATGTGGCCCATATCAGATTTTCGTCACCCAGATTTTATTAGATTTGCGTAGTAAAGTAAAAAAGCGTACCGAAGTAAAAAAACACGCCCACTTGGTCCTTGGTTGTACTTTTCATCATAAGACGTAAGTTGGAAGTTTTGTGGCCCGCCCATGACGTTTCACAATTTATGCGCCCCTCAATAGTAAATAGGTTTCCCACCCTTGCCTTACAGTTTATAATTACGAACCCGTAAACCGAATAAAAGTGAAAGGGCAGATGCAAAAAGGAACAAAGTAGCGGCACGGCATTCTCGCCAGAAGCACTAAAGCAGGGGGTGGGGGACCTGCGGCCCGCGTGAAGATTTGATATGGCCCGCATCCATATTTTCGTTACCGAAGTTAGAGTACAACATCACGTCAAAACGAAGCTCCGTGATAAGCAGGTAATTAGATAGTAAGGCAAGAGAAGTCACTCTTCCTCACATTTATATAAGGGTAGAATTTTAGAATGAAATTGATTGATCTTTGCGGCCCGTCAGCGATAATTCACAATTCATGCGGCCCGTGATAGTAAATAGATTCCCCACCCCTGCACTAAAGCAACGGCATCGCTGTGGATTAAACTCAGTAAAACAGTGGAACGGACGAACTTTGTCGCATTCTTCGCCGAAAGGAATTTGCGTTGGAAAAATCGGCGTAACTTCCGAACTTTCATTCCTCTCCAGAAGGACTGCAACAGAAGCAGTTTAAACGGTATTCGTTAAACGTGAGAGCAGTAGACAAGCAGAGTAAGGTTTGTACACGGCTAACCAATTTGCGGGAGTGTTGCAGGGTTCCGCCGATCAACTTACCGTCCAGTTGTTGCAAAGGTGGTAGAAGAGAAAGGTATTTGGTTGTATTGCTTTCTATGTCACTGTACTTGTTTTCACCTTTTTCTTCTTTCAGCTGTTCCAAATCGGCATGCATCTGTTTTTGATACAATAACCGTTGTTTCCTGACCTGAAATCAAAACAAGCGTTGATTATGCTGGCCATAGCAAACTACAAATAAGGTTTGAATTCGGTGGCTCAGCTGATTTATGGAACGTCCAAGCAAGCCATCAGCAATACCTTAGAATTCATATTTTTTTCAGGCTAAAAACAAGCTTTCTGTCTAACAGACGATCATTGCACAATCGATGCTTTTATATATCATAACGACTTTACTAGTATCTCAAAGGCTGCAATGAAATCTAAAAGACATGAAAAACGAAAATTATGTCAGATTCTAAAATTACACGAAAAACAGCATAAGAAATAAGACAAAAAATAGAATAAGACATCATATAGCAAAAAAATAATGCATTTCAAAGCGCATAAATAAAGTGAGCACAAAGCCAATAACTAAATACACTAGTTGCTTTGCAGGCAGTTGAACAGTATAAAAATCAGCTGAGTTATACACAAATATTTTCCTGAGCAAAGATTGAAACAACAGGAAAAAGTTTCAAGTGACAAAATTGAAATACGACCACAAAACAACCAGCCCATCATACCTCACGTTCCAGTTTAAGTTTTTTCTTTAATATTCTGTCTAGCTTATTCATGTGCTTTATGGCTTCGTGTAATTCAAAATCCTCAGAACTCATGTGTCCTTCTGAAAGTTCTCCATTTTGACCAGAGGAATTTGAAATTGTTGAATGGCTGCTCATACTGCTGCGCAGTCTGTGTAACATGATTTTTGTACCTTGATTTTCACTCAGGTCTGCTAATTCTTCTTCATCAGAAGAACAGTGTAGCAGGTCAAGACCAGTTTGAATTTGATCATCAGATACTTTGTCCTAAAGATAAAAATGCTTTCCAGAAACAAGACTATACCTAATGTTGGTAGACACTCAGATAAAAAAATAACAAAATCATAAAAATGCAGCTTGGAAAAAAGGCACAGAGTTTTCAAACCACAGAGGCAGTGAATGCAGCTTGAGTTGTGGCCAAGACAGCTGTCTTGGTAAATACAATTGTTCTACATATAAGTCAAAATGGCTCCAGCCCCAGCAGAAGTACAAAGCAAAATTTGAATAGCTTCCAAACAGCACAACTTTTATATGAACTATTGAGAGCAGCTGATTTCACAGACGGCACAAGCCAAGGGGACAGGGATCTTGAAACAACAATATACGAAATTTGTCAAAAGTACAGAATGTGTTTTTTGAATGCAAGGAAAAAGCTTCTAACATTTTTTAACTACTATCTATTTAACAATTTGATCATTACTGCTGTCAGCACCATATGACAAATAAAGAGTCATTACTTCATTTTCAAACAATGTTGATATCGAACATGAATGGCAGCATTTTGATCTCCAAGTTCAATAGACATACATGAGTCTTGACATTGCTGTATATAAAATTTCGCTACAACTGAACACACACACACCTAACAGCATGACAGGGCAGATGTGAATTCAAGGTGATGCAGTGGTCGGCCGTGCCTCAACAGTAATTTAATTTGTTTTCCAGGAAATTATGGCAGAGGCAATCCAAGGGACAAGGGTAATCAGAATAATGCACTTGATTAAAGGCAACATAACAATATTTCTGAAAAATTCCACAAGCAAATTGCAAAACATATTATGACTGATGATACCATAAAAATTCTGCAACACATACCATTTCTGGAGGTAAGATTTCCATAGAGCAAGTCATACTTTCTCTAGAAGACAATCGACTATGAGAAGATAGCTTGGAACTTGGTCGTGAAGAAAAATCAACAAACTCTCCCCTTGTAATATCCATCTCAAGTTTTAGAAATGGCTCCAAACTACAATATTTTTATGTAGATAAGATCAGACTCTGCAAATAAATATGACTAAACAAAGATGCAAATTAAGACGTGATGGAACAATTTTATGATGAAGTTATTTTGTTTAATATAGCCTTTCAAATCTGAATTGTTTTACCACTTTTGCTGAATTATTTTTGTAAAGGGCATGTTTTTAGGTTAGCAGATTGCAATTGTGGCATAAAACTTGAAAATGTTCAAACGCACTTTTTGGATAGAACCATCTAGAATTTACAGTAGCATGTTCCAAACCTATCAAAAACCAAGACTAACAGCTGTGGACAGTTCAGTGATATCTTACAATGCCTTTTGAAATAGGATTTCAAGACATCTGTTTGGGATGGAAGTCCATTGTTAAGACATTTTGCTTACCAAAAAATAACATCTGCATGAAATGTGAAAGCTCTGAAATGGCTGAAAAATCATTGTTGACAAGCTACACATGCAGTTGCTAATATTGCTTGCTAAGATTTTTTTAATTTTAGCGGAGTGAAGATCTACAATTTTTGCTTTAACTAGAATTTAAAAACTCAGGGAAATTATAATCAGCATGTCGAAAACACAGAATTAAATGAATAAAAACCATATCTATCTAAGCCTTTTTCTGGTATGAAATTGCTAGTAAATACATCAACAAAAACATCATATATAAGCAAAAGGATTATATTCAAATGATGCCTTTTGTTGATTTTGCAAGACAAACACTAATTGGAATTTACAATTTACTGCTTAATAAGTATAGTAACTAAGAAAAATATAGTGCTAATAAAAATCTATCTGTCTGTATCAACTGAGTCACACATGAAGAATATAGAACACTAAATAAAAAACCTAATCGATGAAAAATCTTCAAATTCTTCCGATCAAATGTTACTTATGACTACGTCACATGAAATATTTTAATTTAGGACAAAAATGCACTTCAATTGGATTTAAGACATAGGTAAGGCTGTACTAGAATCAAGATCATTGTTTTTGACCAAAACTAAAATTGACCAGAAATAAAAAATCCAGCCAGAACTAGAACTATTTTAATGAACTACAAATTGTTAGAATTGAAATAATTAGAATCATTTAAATGCTGTTTCGTGGCGAACATTTGTTCAAAATTTACTTAAACATTCTAAGCTACAGGAATAATAGATTGCATCCTACTGAAATTTGGCTTGCAAGTAAAAATTCATTGAAGAAGGCATTTTGCACAAGCTATTTTTATTTCTGTGACTAAGACTTACATATCTATTATTGAGTTTCATGAGTTTATCTAAATCATGGGAGGGCAAATTTGACTCATAGGCCACATGGGCTTCTAAGATTTGACAGCAGGTTGTATTGGAAGCAGATGGTTTGCTTTTGTGAACTAGTATAAACAACATGTAAGTGCTACTACATGAAAAGTTTTGTTCTGTAACAGATGACAAATCATGATGATATAAAACTCTTTGCTAAGTTATTTTATAAATCCCTTTATTTTATAACTCAGCAAAGAAAGTCACTTTCTATTTTAGTGAGACCAGTGTTGCAAGTTTTTCTTGTTTACCAGTACATCAAAGTTTGGAGTTAGCTTTGTTGTGGCAATTCTCAGAATAGATCTAATGTGTGTCAATTAACTTTGATCTGTGACATGCTGTCATAATGTTAATTGCATTGAACGTCACATAACACACTTAGGGGAAGGTAATTCAAGTCAGCATCTGTGCCATTTTGTTATGGTTTAGTGAAACACAAAAATATTTCAGGTTCATAGATTTAACTTCTTTTTCAAGACAGGGCAGACTGACAATCAATCATTTTGAATTGCAACTCTTGCAGTGCTGTTCAAGAAGATTGTGACAGAGCTTAGGTTACTAGCTAAAAGGACATATAAATTTTTTCAAAATCAGAACACCAACTGCAGAATTCTCTGTGCAAGTCATTTAGTGACTTATTGCATTGCTTCATGTTTTAGCTGGCGTTTTTCAGTGTGGCTTGTGTGGAAAAATGAGCAAATGATTTGTTTGAAACACGTCTGGAGAACATAGCCAGCTTGGATTTAAAAGGCTTTTACATTCATGTACATGTCATAAGTTTCAAACAGCGAATGACTCTTGATTTGCAGTGTTTTATTGAAAAAAAATTTGCCAAGTCTGTAAATCAATTGGTAATCTCTCAGCAGTAGTATCTTGCTTTTGTATTGACTGTAATGAAAATTACTGTTTGAAATTATGCGTCTTGTGCACACACTGCGTTGATAGCTGATTGCTTTCGAGTTACATGCAAGCGGTTTACATTTCGTTTGGGTGATTTTCGCATTTACTGCAGTATTGTTAACATGTCTTTTCTTCCGTTTCGTTCGTTACCTTAGTTCGAGATTTATCTTTATTAAAACCTTGACAACAGGTTTGACGTGTCATTCTTTACAATTTAATAAACCTAAATTCTAACTGTCGAAGAGTGCATGGATAAAGTATTACGGCCCAGTCGACTAGATACTGATCCTAGTTCACAAGATGCATTGTCGGACTGGTTACACTGGAAAAAACTTTTGAGAACTTTATAGCTACCTTGCCAAGCGAGGGGCTTGACAAATATGTGGTCTTAACGAATTTTGTGACTCCTAAGATATACCAGTATATTGAAGACGTGACTGAGTATGATTTGGCAATCGAGACTTTGGGTAAACTCTTTATTAAACCTAAGAACGAAGTCTATGCTCGCCATGTCCTTGCTACCAAAAATCAGCATCCGTTGGAGTCAGTCAGGGAATATATGCAAGTTCTCAGAACCCTGAGTAAAGACTGCAACTTTCAACAGGTGACAGCTGTGCAACATCAGAGCGAATATATTAGGGATTCTTTCATTAGAGGTTTAAGGTCGAGTTGGATGCGACAGTGGTTATTAGAAAATGTGACGCTCGGGTTAGAGGAAGTGTTTAATCAAGCGTGTACTCTTGAAACTGCAGCACGAAACGCTGAATTTTACAGACCTACGTCCCAGTCATCTGCGGTAAAAGTTTTGCAGCCCAAACGCGAGGAAGATCTGCCCAACTACGCTGCTGCTTTGACTGAAAAATGTTTCTTTTGTGGCAACAAGAAGCACCCACGGTCGCGTTGTCCTGCAGAGGAGTTGATTGCTACAAGTGCCAGAAAAAGGGACATTTTGCTAAAGTGTGTAGAAGCATCACATGCTCCGCTGTCGAAGTGTCGGAATCATTTAAAACATCAGACGTACAGAGAGCACCTCACGCTACACTTGCGATGATGAATCAACCACAGATTGCCTCTGTGATAGATAACATGCCTTCATCGCTTTCGAAGTCTTCTGGTGTTGTACGTGTCTGAGGGCACAAGGTACACATTCTGTTCGACAGCTGCAGTTCAGAGAGCTTCATTCACCCTCATTTGTTTAACTCGTTGAAACTTAAAGTTCGGCCAACCTTTAAAACTATATCAATGGTCGCTTCTGCTTTTTCGACTGAGGTTAAGGGCCACACATGTGTGAATATTACGTATCAAGGTCAAGACTACACCGGCGTTCGGCTGGGGGTGTTAGATTATCTGTGCTGCGATATTCTGTTAGGGATTGATTTTCAAGCACAGCATTCTAGCGTTGTTTTTAAATTCGGTGGTAACAAAACAACTTTGACTG
>JGI24021J15306_10011671_pt1 | contig 10914 bp, 8 predicted proteins | sample Ectturendosymbi1_FD_15306 | JGI IMG/M metagenome (IMG submission 15306)
GCTAAATCTGTCAGATATAATTTTTTACAAATGGCCCCCCCCCCATATATGGGGACGATCAATTTGCTAATCTTTCGGCACCCTTCCAAAGCGCCATGCCACTTGACACACACGAGTCAGCCAAATCATCCAGCGTTCCAAGCTCCCCTATTCCGCTATCAAACTATTCGCAATTAGCTTTAAGCGCAGATTTAGCAGCGGCGTCATAAAGCTTATTGATGCACAGCACTACGGAAGCTTTCGCCTGTGCAAAGTCAAAACATCCCGCCTGAAAGACTTTGCTCAGTTCTGTCAGGTGAGGTGCCCATACATACCAAACTTATGCGTAAACGATAAGACTGATGAAGTGATATTATTTTTATTGAAAATTTAACTAGATGTATCCAGCAGTATAGTTATTTCAGACATTCATCCATATTGCAACAACAAAAATGATCGGTATTGATTACTAAAGGCGTTATGTGATTTATCTTTGAATTGTTGATCTACATTTGCCCAGTGTGTAGCTCCGCGATGAGAAATTGTTTTTTTGCCAGCGTTTGTTGAAACTTGTTGTATGAAATAGTTTTAGTTGGTTGCATATCTTGTATTATGACAATGAATTTCAGCCGTTTTCTGAAACAAATCTTTAAATGATGTTGGCAACATTTCATGATGAAATTTATGCATCAGTTTAGCTATTTCTAATTTATAAATATCGTGAAGTTTCAGAATATTGAGAGATTTATACAGAGGTGTAATATGACATCTGTAGTTGTAATATGTAATAGTTCGTAGAATATTATTGTGCACTAATTCTAGTGGTTGCAAAACAGAATTAGTAGCTGTACCCCATGAAACAATGCAGTATTTCAGATGACAATGCACAAGACTAAAATATAACATTTTTGAAACATCAACTGATACCACATTTCGAATTTTATAAAATGTATATGATGCCCTAACTAGTTTTGATTTTATGTATTGCACGTGAGATGACCAATGTGCTTTCGCAGTTTCGTATCCCATACTGTACAAATCTGCGGCAGTATAGTAAGAGGCAGAAGCGGTGCACATGACAATGCACAGATACCAAACTTAGAATTTTCGCTTCCAACTTCTGCGCCAGAAAATTTTGTCGGCCTATAACATTGCAGCCCTCTGTTGCAATAGCCACGTGCAGGAAAACATGCGTATCTCAAATCGCTTTTCTCTAATACTGTACAAAGCAAAACCATAACTAAGTTTTCAGAATTTAGGGTGTCATTGCAAAATTTTAGGTTGCCATTTTGACACCCAAAAACGGCTTAAAAGAAACACTGGTGCTGCTTCAATTTTAAAACTTCCTGTTGTTTAATCGCAGTGTACCAGTTATTTGTTGCTTTAGTGTCAACATCAGAAAGTTTGGCAGGCGCATTTTCAGCGAGGGAGTGCTGCTGGTTCCCCCCATTTTCAAAACCTTTTCCATTTCATGTTCTGAATGCTCGTGTACATTGTTGTAGCCTCTAAGTTACAACTTCCATTCTAGCAGCTTGGTGTGAAGCCCTTATTAACCTAGTTAAATGGTAAATGTCATAAAAAAGGATCTCGCGTAGTGCTTACGTACATCCTTCAGGTTTTTGTTTCTTTCTGATCCCCTTAGCTCGTCGCTGGCAGGTATTCCTTTTCAACAGGCGAAGATCAACTCATTCTAGGTCGGTATAAAGGACTATCATACAGATTGGCGTCGTGTACAGATATCTTGTATTTCTGAGAAACTTCACCACTTGGAACAGCCGATGCTCCTTTCGAACGGCAGTTCGTGTTACGTAAGAAAAGTTTTGTTACGCAAATATAGTTGCGTAACGGAATAACTGACACGAGATGTCGCAGTAGGGTCTGGCAGACCTTGAAAATTTATGGGACGCTTATTACATGTTCGACTGTCTGCGTAGTGTTGGCCTTCTCAGACGGTTGAACTGATTCATGCTAAACACTGCGTTTATCGTAGGCACCCTCGAATAAGAGGTTAGAAGCAAGATTTCCAACTTGTTTCAGTGGTTTCACTGTGTTTGTCACATGAAAAGTTTTGATCCACTGTGAAAAGTCCTGCATCATCAGCGATACCAGTGGAATCCCGGTTTCACTTGTTTCTGCCAATGGCTACATATGGCCCTGTAATCAGGATTCACACCGCGTAACTTGCACCTTTGTTTGCAGCCTAAAAATAGTTTTGGTTTTAACGGTTTCAGCGATTCGAACAACTTCATGAAACGATACGAACAAAGTGACGTATCTGCCGAAGGGTGGTTCAAATTGGTTTAGCATTTGCATCTCGCATGGTTTATCAACACATATTTAGTTGTGGCTTTTCTCATACTTTATGCACCTCGCGAAATCAAAGCTTATTATTGAAACAGCGAGGGATAATTGTGAGGAAAAGTAAACCAACGTTTCAGTGTAAGGCGAAATTCACGCGTTTAGTTGCAACATAGCGTACAGTTGCGCTGCTTACGTCAATAGCTGCTTCGTCATCCGTTCGTTGCGAATGACGTCTAATCAACTGAATCGTGAAACGTTCTCGCGTATTACGCTCCTCATTTTGCAGTCAGTTAACAATGTAAGAAAGGTCGATAAAGTTCATGTGAAGTACACGAGAAGCACAGCAAGAGCCAACGGTGAGTGATTCCCGGTTGCGATACTGCAACTGGCGCTGCACGGTCTCGTGCAGAGGTGGACAGTCTCATTTTTTCCGCTCCGAATCCAAAACGGTATCCTCCACATCTGCTCCTCCTCCGCAAAGTATGGAAATATCTGAGTCCGACTCTGCCAAGTTTCAAATTCTACAGTAACATAGATGCATATTGCTTGACAATCTTACTTAATGTGATTTCAACTTGCATGGCTTTTCTCGGGAAAAAGCCCTCTCTTTGCCTGCTTGAAACAACCAACTTCAAGTAAAACATACAAAAGAACACCCCGTATACTTTCTTTGTAGCAGTTGAAATTATTCCTTTTTATCCTGTTGCAATACAATAGGCAACCTTCCCACCTGGCTCAACATGCATACAGCAGCGCTGCCATTATTAAAAGTCCTCTTGTAGCAGTTTTTGCGTCTTCACTTTTGACTTAGTGATGTTACACGAAAGATCGACCCTTGCGACAATGATCTAGCCAATGAGACGTCTAGAATTCCAATTAAACCTGAATCGATGGTGATCAACAACAACTTTCCTTAGTATCGCATTGCTGTTGTATAATATATCAAATCAAGGAAAGCGTTGCAGGCTAGCCTATACATTAAAGAATCCTGGTAGTAACCATGGGTGGCGGAACCTTTTTCAAAGTGGGGGGGGCACAAGTGCACGTCAAAAAACTACAGAAACGTTTTGTGGTTTGAAATGGAAACTGTGATGTCACAAGCATTGAAATATGACGTCATCACCTATACACCATATGAAGGTCTAAATTACACTATTTTAGACAAAATATAACCGCTATGCAAACGTACGGTGAACCACCTGAAACTCNAATAGGCTGTTACAGGGCGACCCAGGTCAACAGCGTCACTCGGCCTCATGCGATTTATTCTGATTGAATAAAACCGTTCGACGCTTGCGTCACTGACATTTCCATTTGCTCTCATTCTGGCTGGCATTATTGTTGCTCTGTGACATTAGTTACGTAACAAGAAATGAGAAATTCGCATGATGCGAAAATTCGCGAGATAACTTCTCCATTGCTGAGTAACGTACGTCACGAGTAATGATAACGCCAGTAAGTCCTCTGCGTACCAAGGCTGTGGAGCCAATACTCAAATTTCAGGCTCCGGCTTTAGCTCCAGGCATCTAAATTTTTTGGCTCCGGCCGCAGAACAGCTTGGTCCAAACAATCAGAAAAAACATTGCCGTATTTCTCACTTGCTCCACAAACAATATTTGTGGAACCTGAACCCAAATTTCAAGCTCCGGCTCCACCATCTGAAAATTTCTGGCTCCGGCTCCAGCCATCCGAAATTGCTTCGGCTCCCGGACCCGGCTCCACAGCCATGTTGTGTACTAGGCTTATTCATTGCAGCCCGAGTTGCTGGACAATTTATCGATCGTTTAAAATTATTCTCGAAATGGGAACTGTCCATTGGATTGGGCTTCAAATCCTATGTTCTATACCAGGGGTGGAGAACCTATTTACTATCACGGGACGCATAAATTGTGGATTATCGCAGGCGGACCGCAAATAACAATTGATTTTATCCTAAAATTATACCTTTATCTTACCGCGAGGGNTAGAATCTTCACATGACATACTGTCTCAAGGGATAGAGGCTTCTGGCTTACTGTCTAAGTACCTGCTNATCATGGAAGTTCGTTTTGACGTGATCTTGTACTCAAAATTGGGTAACGAAAATTCTGATTCGGGCCATATAATATGTTCATACGGGCCGCAGGTTCCCCACCCCTGTTCTATACAAATCCATTGCTTCAAAAAACATTCAGCCCAAGATGAATCATGTTTGAAAAATACTTGATTACATAGGGCAGCTCGGGCTGTAATGGATGAGCCCGAGTAAAGCGCAAGCTAACAAAGTTGAGAGAACGCCTACTACGAACGATATTTTTTTATTTAAGTCACCTGCAACATGAACGGGAAAATCCAGACATACAACGAAAATATATGAACAGTGACAAGGCCCCCTCAAAAAGTCCCGACTTAACAACTTAGTTAAAGTGGGACAGTGGGTGATGACATTAATATACAAAGCAAGCAAGCTTGCTTTGTATATTCTCCAGTATAAATTGTAATCGAAGACTAGGGCTAAGTCCGAGGAGCCCGTGTGCCGGAGTCTCCACTGGGCTGTTGAAAACACCAAGAACACAGCTTGAAAAACAGGCGAACATGACACAGCATTGATACCTGTTTTAAACACATTTAAAATCACAACTTTTCCCTATCTTGAACTTAGAAGTAACATGACTGCATAGTGCATACTCATTCTACAATTGCATTAGATACCGGAATGCAAAGACAAGACAAAGCACATGTAGCAACTAGCAAGTTGTCTGTATTCTGTAAGGATGCCAACTGTGTTGCCAGTGCAGAAATAAAGATAGCTTCTTAGTGTTGCCATTGCAAAAACAAAAACACAATTGAAATTGACCTGTCAAACATTTCATTTTGTGTATAAGATTCAGCAAAATTTCAATATTTAGAATGGCGTTAAAACGCTTGAAATTACACCAATTTTTTAATGGTGTGGCGTTTCCTATACACAAGCATGGGTGTCGGAAGGGGGCGGGAATTCGCAAATTTTAGCAAAAAAAGCTGTTTTCTTAGTTTTGAGTGGTAAAAAACAAATGTCACGACTTTTGGCCCCCTAGAAAAACTTTTGGAAAAATTCACTAGTGCCCCCTGGATAAAATCCTTCCGACGTCCATGCACACAAGCATGTAAAATTACGCTATTTTTGCTAAAAATGTTTTGTATTACATTATCTGGCAACACTGTTCAACAACACCAATGCAGTAAGCACTAAGCAAGCCAAAGCAGGGTCACAGAGTGTGCACGGTGTATTCATTTCTGCCAAACAATTACGAAATCTAAATTCACTGCCTAATTACAAATAATATTGACAAAATACTGGCAAAATTCTGCAACATTTTTTTCATTAAATAGTTTACTTTAACAATGGACCCAATCCCAATTGTGTTACTTAAACTTATTTAGGCAAAATTCAAAATTTAAAAGTGAGGAGGGGCAGGCCCCCAGAAATTGAAGTTGGGGGGCCCCCGGTTCCGCCACCTATGATAATAACCAACAATCACACGCAAGCCAACAGCAAACAACACAACTAGGGTTCGGCTAAGATGACAGGTTGAAAATGAAGACAAAAACAAACTCCTCTTCAGCTCCGCCTACAAACAAGGTTCTTGGACTCCGCAACTCCGCATTTTGTCCATCTCTGGATTCGTTGCATTACTAAAAAGTAATTTCGTCACGGGGTGTTTTACGTCTTATGGCAAAGAACTAGAGTACCCTTAACTTTACTTTTCTGAATTTGACGTTACATATACAGATTACAGCCATTTTTAGCCATTTTTAATGTGGTTTAAGCTGCTATAAACTGCGGTGACGTTATGTTTTGTTCTGTTTACTGTTGTTTTTTGGTTTCAGTTTAAATCAGTTGTTTGTGCTATGTTCTACATCAAAAGTACAGTCGCATTGGCCTTCCAAGTCATTTTCATAACAAGCTATGCATTGCTTGATTTTGACAGCGGCAAGTTTCATTTTGTGGTGGACAACCAAAGGTGTCAGTGAAGACATTTGCAACTACTCCGCTGTAATGCTCCATGGTGATCATGTTTGTTCATAGACCATGGATGGATCGTGGAACTTACGGCTTTTATTCACCACCTCGTTAATTTATCTTTCCACTCGTGGATTGACTTTGCAAATAATTGTATCCACGATAAACAGTGCAACAAACCAATAACATCTTTCACCAACTGCAAGATCGATTTGAAGCCAGGGACAAAAACTTGTCGAGTTTGTCATATAGACTGAAAAACAATAAACAAAAAGACAGCAAGTTTGCAGATGTTTGCGCATGTTTAAATGAAGCTCAGCTTATCCTTTACTGATTTAGTATAGTATAGGTCGCTCGCTTGAGAAAAAAGCGAATGCATCAAATTGAAACATCTGGTAATCAGTAAGATCTTTATCACAAACAAATGAATCAATGACTCCCTCTAATGGTAGTAACATGTTTGAAGTATTGACATGGCCAAATTATTCTCACACTGACATGCGATTGCTTCCGATCTAAACAATAACTCGGTGTGAGGAATCTTACACTGTTCGCCGGAACATAAAACCCTTAGCGTAGTCGGGTTATTGTCTCCGTCAAAGTTCAGCTTGAATGCATGTCTGCATTTGCTCTTCAACCACACAGAAGATTTCCAACTTCTCGGCATACTCTCTCCAGAAATGACTTCTCATCATGTCTAAAATTTCTTCTAAAATCCGCATATACTTCAAGCGAACTTTGAAAATAATAATATCAAATTCAAGATCGCTAGTTCTAATTCGATGAGCAATTTCACGCACATACTTATTTTCAATTTCACAACCGCAATTCGTTCAAATTCGGCGTTTTTTTTTAACGGGTTGTTACGAGATCGGTATGCATTCGATTATAAGCAGCGGTTTATGTTTTGCCATCATTTTATGGAACTTATACACATGGGCAGATAAAAATCGAATAAATACGTTAGTTGTAATACCACAGCATCGGAAATTCAATGGATGGTAGAGATTCGTAGTTGTCAGGGCCACTACCAGCTGATATTTTCGAAGGGGGCAAACTGATTTTAAATTGTTCTACCTAACAACTAAGGCCTGGAGAGGGATGGGCCCCGTCAGGTGTCACTGCCCAAGAAACGCTACTCGAAATGGATGAAGCATCAATGAAAATTGTACTCAACTGGTGCAGCAATCCTTAAGGTAGCACCCCTACGACCCTAAAAAGGTTACGGAACAACAAACAAACAAACAAAAAAACTAAACGTGTTTTTGAAAATTTTCTGGTAGGTGCAGTTGCCCGGTTGCCCTCCCTTGTTGCGGGCCTGGAACCTGTGGATTGCTTTTTGGAACAGGGGTCAATAAGCAGTATGTTGCAAAAACCTCCTTTGCAAGATTAAATTCTGAATCGGCACAAACGGGTCAATAGGCCCAATCTACCGTGAACGTTTTGTAAAAATTTGCTATCTGAAAACTCGCTCTCGTTGAGATGACAAAAGATTAGACAAACATTAGTTTCGAACAGGCAGAGCAGCATTCAAAAAAATTCACTTGTGGTGCGCATGAGATTGGATTTCAGTATGGCTGGGATTAATACAGCTTCAATCATTTCCAAGTTTTTCACAGTTTGTTTACCTTAGACAAGGATGGATCACTGGGACAGGGTGGTTTGAAGTGATTCATCCTTTCGTTTGAATTGCATTGCAACTTTCCACGGGAAAAGGGAAGCAATCTTTTAAGACCAAATCTATAACTCCAAACTTTACTTAAACCTTCTTGTACCTCTTAGAAATGTTTGGATGGTGGAACAAAATAGTGCGGTTCCCCGTTTTATTTCGCGCACCAAAGAAAATCATTAACGTATTCACACACACCAATCCAAATATTTGACAAGCGCTTTTTTCAAGCTGCAGCTTCCCTCCGACCGTTGAATTTAGGCGCAAACGGTGTTTCTCCTGACAGTTATTGCGTTGTCAGGACCAATCACCAACCGCTAAATCGATTTAACCGCTAAATCGTTGTTCTGATATCAAACTCCAGAAGTCGTACAGTATAAGCCACAAATCTAACAACTCCAGCATACAAACAAGTAACTTAGATCAGTTTTCGAAAGTGTTTTTTGTTTGGCAGCGCGTATTTTCTCTGTAGTGCTTTTTATAGACTTGTTGCTAAAAACATCTCAAAATGATAATTGTGATTAAATTTCATGTTATACCAAAATTATGATATACATTTTTTAAAGGTTCTTTGAATAACTGCGTAAATGCAGGCAAATGAAAGACACTGCATTTTTCAAGGTAGTTTAATGAGGTTTAGTGGATGTATTAGCTGTCTAAGACAGTCCATATAAACTTCGAAAGAGACACTTCACTTTCGTTTAATTGAGTTTAAATGATCAGACAGGGTAATAGCGCAAAAAGCTCTTCAAAACTGTTACTCTCTGCTGCTATCAAGTTCGCCCTTACCCCATACCGGCACAAAATGGTGTTGGAAGATTACTCATTAAGACGTGAGTAACTTGCTTAGACCCTGTGCCTCTTGCATTAGAATAGAATGCAAAATCTTCATCTGTTGTATTTCCTATTATATCAGCACTAAATTGAAACAAAATTTAATAGTAAACGGCTGCTCAAAGCTAAGGAAGTACAATGCATCAGACAGTAATATTGAATCCACCATTTCGCGTTTGGTTGTATGTGCGCGAATGAAAATCGTCATCTTCCACGTTTTTCTTGTGAATCTAACCTGTATCTTTCAATGTTTTTGTTTTTTTCTCAGCTTAAAAACCGTCAAATTTTTAGCTGTTCGCCTTGGCGTCATCAACTGCGCGTACCTTTCTTTTTGATTTTTGAATTTTTTTCATATACAGTAGGTGATGAGCTTTGCGCACTTAAAGAAATGTCTAGTTCAGTGATTCTCAAAGTTTTTTTCATATTCCCCCCCACAAGCCCAAACACTATCAATTCCTCCCAAACAAAAATCACAAAAAAGATAATTGCAAAATCTTCACACCACCTATATATGGTTTCAGGTGTTTTTTGAAGATTTATCTCAAAAATAAATGTAGACATTCCCATCTAAAACCAACCTTGCTGTGCTGCTTTTTATGTGTTGCATAAACAAATAATAAAAACTTAAGGTTTTTTCATCAACCGCTTTTCTTCCCCAATTCCTCCATGGAACATTCCTCCCAGGAATTAAAAATTTCTCCCTTAGTGAGCCAAGTGGTACCAGTTTGAGAACCACTAATCTAGTTCTTGGGTTCTTAACCCGGGTGGTCCGTGAACCCCTTAGCGTCCATGAATGCCACCAAAATCCAATCAAGAAACTCCGCTAGTTTTTATCGGTCTGTTTGTGTCATTCAGCTTAATCGCACCACACCTGCAGTCGGGCATGTTTTTTATTTGATTTCGGTGGCGGCAATTGGCAGCAGGCCGAAGCCTCAAGTTTACTTCTTGCCGGTGCGGTTGGGCGGTTGGGGTGCTCACGCTAACAAGCGACCAAATATAATCTCTCAATAAACGAAAAATAACTGCGGCAAAACGAAGGGACCCGCAGCGGATTTGGATGCGGTGAAGTGACAGGGGCCCAGCGACAAAAAGTTCGATAACCACTGATCTAGATCTTTTTTAATAATACGTTTACCTCGAGCGCCATTTAAAATGGCTGTTGCAGTTTCGTCTACTTTAACTGAAATTTTTTTCGTTAACTTTGTAAAGACAGAAAACAGTTTGAAACGCACAAGTTGAGAATTCGTCCATGTCAAGCTTTCTGAAAGCAGCGTTTTTTAATGCAGGACATGAGGCTGGTTTTTGCCGAAACCCTGCAAGTATACGTGTCGCATTCGCACGGTTAAGCAACAGAAACGGAATTAAATTGTTCAGAACGTGTTTGCGCAGAAACTAACCAGGTGTTTGAAAATACGAGATGGACAAATGCTTCGTTTTTTTCGAAACATTTCTTCGTAAAATTTAAACTTTGTTTTTAGTGGCTTACCTTGTTTGAAATTAAATGCGGATTTGTCAGCGAAGATAAAAAAAAGACCTGGAACTATGCAAAAAAGCAAAGAACATTTGCATTTGCAAAAGCTGAGCTTATTTTCGACTTTTTCAACCATTTTACGAACATAAATAAGTCTGCTTCTAGCGTTTCAACCTTACTCATTTTCACAAACTGTACAGTACTTCAACACAAAGCAGTAATGCGTGAGGTTCCTTAAACCAGTGCTGGGTAATTACCAATAAAATGCTATTTGGAGTCCAGTGGCGGATCCAAGGGGGGGAGGTTTGGGGCGACTACTCCCCCAAACTTCTGTGGCGCCCCCTTGAATGGCGCCCCTTTGCCATAAATGCGCCCCTTTTTGGTGCCCATGGAAGCAGAAACAGATTTAAAAATACTCTAAAATAAACAATGTTTTTCGCTTAGTTAAACGTCAGGGTTTTCGTGCCGGTCTTTGCCCAACCTCTTATCGAATAGCGTGAACGATGCTATTGTTTCGTAATAATTCCACTGTTTCGTTTTTTCTTTGCCGCGTGAGAATTGCCCAGCCTTCACAAACACAGTCGCGTTCGCAGTTCTCGACTTGCTGCTGTGCTGTATGAAAATGGTCTGTTTTTTTACAAGTTTATTCTTTAATGCCTGATGACCCTGAAAAGAAAA
>JGI24021J15306_10011673_pt1 | contig 10912 bp, 5 predicted proteins | sample Ectturendosymbi1_FD_15306 | JGI IMG/M metagenome (IMG submission 15306)
GGGGGGGGACAGTGGTGAAATTTAATTTTACCAAGTCGCAACTAAGAGAAAAATATTTTCTACTAAATAACTAATAGGAAAAGTCAACTTTCAAAAACCAGGTTTGGCCACCTCTCTTCCGACGACCATGTTTCCAATCAAGTCTATAGGAAAAATTCTCTTAGAAATTTAGTGCTGACGGCATTTTCTTGAAAACACACAAATTGCAAGTAATTAATTAGCGATTCATTTCAGTTTACGAATGAAATTGGTAATTAGAAAGATCACAGAGCAAATTGTTGCTCATTATATTTTCAGCAATTAAGGAAAAACCATACGCAAGGAGTGACAACAGGTATTTTGCATGTCAGCCATGTTTAGGTCTTCTGAGCGATTAAAACCTTTTTGACGCCGGCGTCAACAGCGGAATTTAAGGGTGGGGGTACGTTTCAATGCAATTGTGAATAAAACGAACTGTCAGAATAACGATGGCCACCAGGAAAGTCAACCGGCTCGAAACAGGATACACCTAACTTGGTGAGCTACCTCCTACCTGTTGGTAAGGAACATGCTCTGTTTTGGGATCATGTCCAGCAAAGCAAGCAATGAACGCTGTCGAATAGGAAAGCAGAATAAAACGCAACAGTACTATCCGGAAATCAAGGAAATGAACGCGGCAGCTAATAATATCAATTTGCATGACGTCAAAGAAGACCGTTACATAATAAAATAAATATTGGACAATCACGTTCCCACATCCAAACCTCAAGCAGAATAACATCTAACCTGAAAAGGGCATATATACCATTACCAAAATGTTAGTTTCAAAACTGGATCGCCTCTGATGCACGAATAAAAAACCGAATGTATATCAAACCGCAACTCACGCTGCAAACGCACTAGAAGCGTCGGTAGCTCCACCTGAGGTTTCATTAACCCAGCTGGTGTCTTTGTAGGAAGCTGTTGATTCGATTGGAGCGGGTTTCAACGACCGATCAAAAGAAGGTGTTGAAGATGTACCTGTTATGCAAAGTAAGCCGTCTCCGACATTTTCAGTATCAGCAACCAACCTGACGAGAGTTTCGAAGAGTAACAAAAATGGTTTCCAAATCTTTACAGTACGCTTTTATGCTTGACTACTAAATGCTCTGTCACATATGGAATCCAAGCGCAAACCAACACTTTTTCAATTTCAAGCAGTGCGAACGGCTTTGTAAGTCTGTTTGTGGGTGTTAAAAGCGTTAAAAAGCGAACCTCGACTTTAACTCCAACAGATCCAACCAACTATCTGTACTAAATATGCCATAACTCCTGATTTGCATTGTTGCAGGCAGATCGGTCAAACAAAACAAAAAAACGTTTTTCACACAGATGCTCGCTGCCACTGTTTAGTGTACGTTTTGAGACTTAACTGACTTTTGTAATCAGCAAGCAAAAAGCGAGCATATTAGACCTGTCTAAATTCGTCCAGTGTTTTGAATCTCAGAAGTGAAATTCAATCAGGATCCGAGCTATCGTTCTTGAGGGAAGCAAATAATTTTAAATACCACTATAGTAAGCATAACTTTAAAACACCGTTAAAAACATGAAGGCAGCCAACGGAACAAGTTCGAGAACTTTAGAATTTAACTTTCCTGGCACCCCGCAACACAGCCGCCGGCACTGAAACGAAGCTCATTTTCTATACATTGTACTGACTTACAGCAGCGGTGGTTGAACATTTCTGGTAGCTTTTATCCGCACGGGCTAGTGCGACTTTAACTTACCTTATTTATTGCTAACAACTAGTACAAGTATAAGAAATTCACTACCTTCGATACTTACGACAAATGCATTATTTACAGCCAAACCATACGTTGGCGTAATGAAAATTGATGAAGAATATACCATGAAACATGTTTTCTGTCACTTTCATAACCTGTTGTTATTTCTAACCCTGGCCAGAACCACCACATCAAAAAACTTATTTACCCGTCACTGGCTTTTGACGATGTGGTTCCAACTGACTAGACGATAAAACATCAGGAGGTGGAGCAAAATCTACTGGAATCAGTGGCTGTTTGTTGTCTTGAACGGAGAGCTTACTAGCAAACCTGCCACAAAAAACAAGAAAATGTAACAGCAGCAACTGGCTGGCTGAAGTAGCGCCAGAACATATAAAACATTTGCCAGCCCAACTAACAACGTAAATAAGTCGTGCCGTTTCCAGAAAAAAATCTTAACAGGTTCTGAATGCGCTAAAAGTTACCGAATGAAACTGCAAATATGGGATAGAATGGGACTGTAGATGCTTTCATCAGGTATATAGTCCTTCGAACAGATGGGGAATTTTGCCACAGTGAAATACACTTCCATGTACAACTTTCACAAGAGAACGAAACATCTTGAAATGTCGCAGCATGTTGACCATTATATACCCTGCAGCGTTTTCTTTAATCAATTGCGCGAAAATCGATTACAAACTCAACCAGAGTAAGGCAGAAGGTAATTAAAGAGTTACCACAAAAACCACAAAACTTTGCACCAAGTACTGTAGTAACCTATCACAGTACTCGAATAACTTTGCCATCTGCGGCTCACATGAAATATAAACTTCAGTGCCCAACACATTGCTCACATTCAGTCAATGCAACTTCTGTACTTAATAGTCAAAAACTTTACTCAAACTTGGTGTTAAAAAGAAAGCCTGCAAAATCCGCTGGAACACATCAAATCATCCTGGAAAAATGTGATCAGTGACAAAATACGGGAAAATTTTCGTTATTTTTTGTCTTTGGGTGATAGAAAATTATGTTGAAAGCACAAGTATGAAGAATTACGCAATTCTTACGCAGCTTCAATCGCTAATCTTTCTTTTTCCAATTCTTTCCGTCGCTGCTCTTCTACAAACGCATCCATTTGTTGCTTCTCTCGCAGCTTCAGCATATTTTCTTCCTCTTCCTTTATTCTTTCGAGTTCTTGTTTTTTCTTTTCTTCCTCGATTCGGGCAAGCTCCAGCAAACGCTCCTAATAACAAAGAACCGTTGCAGTACAGCCCCACCACCGCTTCATGTGCTGCGCATGCCTGTAGGATTGGGTCTGGGGATTCCAACGACATCCCGCAGATTGTTGATGACATATTGGGCTGTCTGTCTTACGAACGGTTCTTTAGCAACTTCATTTGCAAATGATCAGAGAAATTATTCAGACATTTTCCTAAAAGGACAAACACGTTTCTGGGGTTTCTCCTGTCTTTGACAAAGGTCTTGAAAACAATTTTTGCATGCTAGCTTCGTGGCAGATTTTTGGAAGACGTACAAGCAGAAACTAACACATTTTTTCACAGGCAGCCCAAGGGTGCCATGATCTTATGAGTACAGAAAGTCTGGGTTCCTAACCTCGAGTTCAACGAAGCGTAAAAAGACCATGGAAAATGTTTTATCGTCACTGAGTGCGCAACCAATGGCAGCATACTGTCTCGGGAGAGGCAACGCAATTCTACAGGGGCATAAGAAACTGTTCACTAGCAACTTTCAATTCACTGTACATTCTGCGTTGGCCCTCAAACCCGTTATCAGTTAATGTCATCTTTACCACTGTACAACAATTTCTGGATTACCGACCTATGTTTCAAAAATTTATAGAGAACGCCACATCTTTTATTTTTTGAAATCAGTGTTGCGTTTCACTCTGATGTCACCAACGTAGCTCCTTGCAACGTACTTATGCAGCCGATGCAACTAACGAGAACGAAAGAAGTTCATCTATTTTCTTGGCATGCAGGAAAGCACTTCAAAAATGCAGTGAATTCATGGAAAGGTCCGAGTTCGTTATAGTAATCAGAAGTACATTTTTTGAGGATCAGAAGCTAATCTCCTTTTCAGGCTACAGCACAAACAGGCAAACAAATAGCTTTGTTAAAATGATATCTCCGCAGTTGCTATTTATTAGATAAAACTACGAGATAAACTTGAAGTTCTAGCTAAAGCAAGTAAAAGGGTTACAAAGGCAAACTNGTTTGGTGAGGCCTACAGGTGGGATCGCATTACATTTCAAAAATTGCAATCAAAAGATGTAATGATCATATACTAAGAGGTGTATGATCATTGACCACATTTATTTATATATCAAGATGTTATTATAACTTGTATCATACTGCACCGTTTCCTTCTTTGCATTTTCATATTCTTGCTCATATCTTGCTTTCAAAATTTTCTTGATATTTTCTGCTCTTTCAAATGCAAGCTTCAAAGTTTTCTTATTGGCTGCTTTTTCAGCGGGAGGAACCTTGCTGAACTCTGGATGAGTCTTTAGTTTTTCAAATGACAATCTACCATGAAAAATGGTAACAGTTAGTGTCGTTCTTCTGGCGATTGCTTTTATGTTGTTCATTAACTGATATGCATGAATTAATGTGTCAAGAAAAAAATGAGCAGGGCAAAAAATTCAAAATTCTACAAAGGTATGAAAAAGCATTTAGAACTTTTTTCTATTATGGACGTTTAGTTTCACAATGTGAAACCTTCAACACCACTTCTAATTTTCACAGAATACAGCATATGGCAACTGAAAGCTGTAACGCAGTAATTCTTAACCGGTGGGCATTTCCCACTAGTGGGAAATTTCATTGATGCAGTGGGAAATTATCTCTGGTTTGGTGCAGTGGGAAATTGTCTTAAGTTTTGCTCCAATATCTAAGTAAATCTGATTTAGTCACAAAATTATTTTTTAAACAAACACCTATTTGCCAACTAAAAACTAGTTTTCAAATGGATGGAGTGAACCAATTTATGTAAAACAAAATATATATGTGGAAGACCACTTGCCAATAAGGTGTTTCACAAATGCATTATCAGCAGAAATTTTACACTTACATTTTTAGAAAATGGGCAGTCTAGTCGGCTACACCACATTCAAAACTGTAGATTGGTATCGTACCTACCAAACAGATACAGAATATAGTTAATGCAGTACAATTTTCTGCAAATGCTTATGGCTGCTTCCACACAACCAACTTGTGTAGTGTAATAAGGCTACCCTCTAAAGTCTATGCATCCAACAATAACGTTTTAATAAAAGCAAATGCAGCTTGAGCTTGAAAAAGAGCATCTTCAATGATAAGATCTTTTTACATTTTTGATGACATAGTGTTTGTTCTGGAAGAGTGGTATGGGGCACCGTTTGTAAAAAATAATTATATCAGACACATTTAGCATAAAAAACTGCTAAATCGGAACAGATTTAGCTAAGTAAGACAGATTTAGCTCCAGTCCATGCAACTTTAGCAATAGCATTTAGGCATGTCCGCTCTGATGACCAGTTTTTTACTGTGACAGAAATTGTCAACAATCAAGGCTCGTTATTGAAAGTAGGGTGTTTTCAGGTCTGCAATATTACATTTTTGTTATAATATTATATCTGTTATAATATTATATCATGTTGCTGATGGATGGCCGTAAAGTTGTGATGGTGGTTTTGGTGCAAATTTTTACACACAGTTTCAGATTTGTCATTGCTTTTGCCACACACAGTTACTTGTTAGCAGTGATGTACCCAAGTCACATTTGTAGACTCAGAGTCACAATCCCTTTGAGTCAGAATCATGTCACCACAAAATTTTATTGAGTTGAGGCACAGTCGCATCACAAGAATTGTTGAGTCACTTTCAGTCATTGGTTTGCACACTCGAGTCAATCACCATATCTTTTTTCACTACAAAATGGCACCCAATCAGTTAAAAATACTGTCCAATGTTGTGTCTGCAGTTTTGTTACTAGGTTATTTGGATATAAGTTTTGGTGAAAGAAAGAGCTAAAAAGATACGAGAGAAACCGGGCAAATTACTTTTATTAACTACACACCTGACAAACTTCTGAAAATATATTGCTGTAATTTTTTGTTTTTCCTTAGTTTAAGCCCTTGTGTTTTTCATGTACCATCCCACCGTGCTGATTAGCCTATAAGTGGTACCATAATGCATTTGTTTGCATTTATTCAGATCAGATCAACTAAAATCTGGCAATGGTACCTCATTTTGTATGATTTTGTATTATTTTTCTGTTTGTTATGTGAGCAATAAAGTAGTCAGCTTTAGTGATTGTATTCCTATGCGTAATGTTGTTTAATGTAAACATTTCCTACACGATATCTTTTCTTGAATCATAACAAACTTTATGACAGTGTGCTTCAAAATGCGCTCATTAAGCTACTGGCTGATAATTATCAATACACTGTGAATTGCAACGTTTGACAAGATTCTTTTGTCTAAATTCTCTAAAGTTCCATGCAAGTACCGCTAAGCATCAAAAATAAAAAAATAAGCCTAAAATCATCAAAAAATCAAGAAATCTTAAATATCTCAAAAAACATAAAATACGGTAAGCAAGTAAATGTATTAAATGCATATAGCAACATGATGGTTCTATCCATTAAAAATTTTTTTTGTTCTAGCTGTGATGGTTGCTGAGATTTTACATTTTTGTTTTTCTATTTCTTTGGGTTGTTTCTATGGAAATGCTTATAGAGGAGGTGTCAAACAATTGATTCAAGTTTTTTGTCATTTTGTGAATGATGGGCCCAACTGCAACTTTTGGCCAACTATATGGAGATCTGAGGCAATTGCCCAAAATTGGTGTGGCCTAGAGAAGCCAGAATCTGACACATACAAAGCATGTTACCATCTACATACACGACCAATTTCAAACAGAATATCAATAAGTTACATTAACAACGTTAACAGATAATTTCATATACTTACCTGAACAAGGTTGCATAGAAATAACATTTACTTACATAATAAACTTTGCATAAAGAACATAAGCATTTTCCAAGTTTTTCTCTGAGTAGTACACTCCAGCCTAAAAAGAGTTTGTTATTAGTGTCGCATTGCAAATGTACAAACAGGTGCCTTTTTTGTGCTGGAGCCAATATTTCAAGATGGACCCAGAGTCAGAATATTTATAGACTATGTTTAGATGACTTACAACATATTATAATTCTAAATTATTAAGATGACTTGCACAAATGGCTTCTTCCAACAGATGTTGTTTTAATGTACAAAAAAAAACACTTCACTTCCAATTTTGGTAGCAAAAAATGTATAATGAACTTGAAATACAAAAATAGAAACACTATGATAGTTAATCTTCAAGCAAGTGTATTCAGAAGTACAGTAGAATTTGCCTAATTTGTTATCTCAAGGGGATTAGAAAAAGTGCCAAATTTATGCAAACATGTGAAACTTCTATCACAGAAGCTCATATACTTTATCACAGTAACTCATACATAGTGGTCTTATTTGCAGTAAAATACAAGTTTATGACATTATGGTTGAATACAACAATTCATTCCTCTACTCTATCTGGACTCCTCCATTTCATCTAGCACCTTTTAAATCTTTAACAAACTGCAAAGACTTTCCGCGTTCTCTCAATGGGGAGTCGGGTCGCACTTCGCACCTCGTGTACAAATTCGACAAACAAATTGCAATGTGCAACAGTTCTCAGATAAAGATCCTTAATTGTTTGAATTCCCACACGTACCAGCTGCTTAGACATCAAAAGCGAAACTGCAAATGACGTATTAGCCAAACAAAACACTTCTCAGAGATATAAAGAGGTGACAAATTAGACAATGGTGAAGTAGACGAACAAAAATGTACACAAAAGATAGTAATTCTGCTGGCACTGACGAATAAGTAACGAATTAAGTCAATTGACGAATTAAACAATGACGGATTAGACAAGTTCTACTGTACTATGAAAAGATTGAAATTGGGCAAATGCTGTAAATCATCATGCATACTTTGCCAACTACAAGAGGTAATAATTTAAAAATTACAGGAGCAACATGTCAGACTATTTACTATAACAGGAATTGAATGTCCTTCAGGTATTTGAATAACATTGTAGGATAAAGTGCGCCAAGGAGTAAAACTGCATACCATATATTTTCACATCTGAGCATTCAGACTACATACCATTCGATTAATCTCTTGACATGATCGATAGTATCGACGTATTGGCACGTTTTTATTTACTTCTATTTGACCCAAGCTAAAAAGATTTCTTAGTCGTTCTGCAGGATCTTTGACAAAGGTGCTGCTCATTGTCAATGTTCATAAAAAAAGCACATTTTAGAAATAATTCTGAAATGGCAAATGCAAACCAGTTCAATAACAACAGTGCAGCATTTACATGAAAATTGTGCTCAAGCACCAGCATATTTTACAAAGAATTTTGCAGTCAGCAGAGCAGCTTGTGTATTACAGAGTACTTGCATGAACCAAAAATGCATGGTCAACACGAAAAGCACTTGCAAACCAAAAACCATTTTTAGATGAAATTTTGCAAGCTATTAGAATAAATTAATTATTTAATGCAATTCACATATCAAATTTGAAGTGTCATCGGATACATTTCACACTCTTGCCCTTCAGTGTCAGAAAAAAGATTTTTTAACCAAACAATAATATGACCAGACTGCTATTAACAAATCTTGCTCTACAAGCACACATTAACATTTTATTCTGGCTCGTTGCTAACTTTTTGATAGATATCAGCCTCATTCATTGCATTATTTTTTAAAACTTTCATGTTAGAAAATCAGTCTAATTGCAACACCCAAAACAAAACAAAGTTAAAAAAAACACCACAGACCGTTATTTGATACTTTTTACATGATAGACATTTAAGCAAGTTTTTAACTCAATTAAAATGTTTCTACATGACATGGTAAAGCACAACCACTTTGAAAAAACGGTCACTGATATCAGTGGCAAATAGATTGTGGTGATTACAAAAAGTTGATGTGAATTGATTTACATACTAAAGCATTTGCCAATACTATGTGGAAAACTTTAAATATAAATTAACTTCTACATCTTTCCTGACAAACATACTGTCAATCCCAACCTTTCTTGGTTGGGTATTGGTATGGTTTTACTTGTTTGCTGCAAACAAGAGTTATGAACTAATCACACTGTATAAAATTTTGTCAAATGTAATCTAACAATTCAATCAAGTTCTTCAATTAATGGCAGTGTAGGATTTAAATAGTATGAATCATTACCAAGGCAATACACAAATTTTAAATTCAAAAACAGCAACTAAAAACAAATTTTAGAATGATTAAGAAGAGAGTAAATAACTAATCAAGATCTGCTTCAGCAAGCCCAATGCAAGAGCACATCAAAAGTTAGCATTTTAGCAAATCATGCACACTAAGTAGCATGCAACATGCTTGGAAATGTTATAAGTTGCTAACCCAACTGCTTTGCAAGGCACATNAAAATGGCATAAATTTTCACAGCATGTGAACAGAAATGCATCACACAACACACAACAATAAAAGNCATCAGCATTAAACCATAACAATAGGCTGTAACATACAGANATTTTGAAAACAATTTTACCAACATAGCTGTAAATATGAATGATCCAATGACGCCTTAATTTCAAGTGAAAACTTTTTACTTCGATCATTTATGCATTTACTTTGTTCCTTCAGTAGCGTTTGCAGTTAGATGGAATCATAACAAGTAATATTACATTTCATTATTCAGCAAAAATATAAACCACATGCAATGGAATGCTACAGAAAACCAGTAAAAAATTCAGATGACATAGCAATATAAGATTTAACATAAGAAATTAAATATAATGTTGTCAAAGAAATCAAGAAAAACAAGAGATCTTCCAGCCTAAAATTGATGAATACTAATTCTCATGCTTGACACTGTTTCCTTGAGACATTTTTATCATTTGTCCAAAATAGCTTAAAAGTGAATGTAATTTGCTCAATTTTTGCAATATTTCCAGATATTTTTTGACTGGAAAAGGTGTTATGACTGAACTGACTTAATTTTTTTCAGTCATTTAAAAGAAAATTCAGTCAATGACTGAAACCAGAATTCAGTACCAGGTCTTCCCAGCAGGCTGGATACCAGGCAGTATTTGAGTTTACCGTATGTACTATACATGACAGTTTCATAAAACACTTTGCAACTAAAGTCAAACAAGTGCTTATTTCTCTTCATAGTTTTCATGTTAATCCACAAGTTTTCAAGAGTAAGGTTACAGATCATATCCAAATCCATATTTGTACTTAGCCGTGTTTCTGTTCTATAAAAACCCATTTCGTATATGTATGTATGTCAGTACTGAAAGTGTTAAGCTGAAACTTTAGCAACTGATAAACATACAAATTACTATATTTGATGCATTGAAGATTATCTTGTGATGCTTTAACATGTTTATTACATGTTAATTATATACATATCTTGTCAAGGATACAAAAGGTACCTGTACAACTGCGTCATCTCATGTTCAATGTTTGAGTCCTTAGGTCTCTAAGATCTAACCAGATTATTGCTATTCAGGCTTCAAGAATTATCCAAGGACCCATATGTACTCTTGTTCAAGCAAACATGTTTGTTCTGATCAAAACATTCACAAAGTAGACATTATCAACTCTAGTTGTTTGTAACTAATTTTTTGTTTGGTTTTATGTGCATGCTGTTATTGTTTGTTGCTTATTCTTATTTGTTTCTTTTTGTTCTTCTTTAAATGACTTCAGGCTTCATCAGCATTTGAATAACAAACAAATATCTTTAACACCTTGACGTCTGGGTGGTTTTGGCGATTTTCGCAAAAAAAACAACAGTTTTCGGTTGCCTTACCAACGCCCTAGCTCCTCCACCGATTGTGCTAGAGAGCTGTTCAGCGGCTCAAACGGATCGATCAGTCTAGTAGATTGCACTCGAAAAAAAATTTTTGGCTGGGGGTTGCGGGTTTTTTGTGAGTGACGTCATAAGTGAAGTAGTTTTAGGGTCATTTTGGCTCATGTTGCCTGGTCTAGGGCCCAACCACGAGGCCAAAGTGTTTCGCTGAAGTTTTCATTGGAAACTAGACTCGAGTCCGAGTCTTTTGAGCCTTTGATCAACTTTCTAGCGTTT
>JGI24021J15306_10011678_pt1 | contig 10909 bp, 8 predicted proteins | sample Ectturendosymbi1_FD_15306 | JGI IMG/M metagenome (IMG submission 15306)
GTGGCACTTTCTGGATTTGACGAAACCCGGTATCTAAATTTGCATTTCATTATTATTAGGTTTGAGCTGATTGCAATGTAGCCTATGGCCATATGAAATCGCATGAAAAACAAAACGTTATCAACCAGGAGTGGATAGAATTTAAAGGCCCCGAAACAATCGCCACTGCGAAAGGTAGATGTGGGACAAAATAATTACGTTTGTTTCACATTTCAATTTATGAACTAAATTTAAGAGGATAGCGTACATACAAAAGCACCAAAATTTTGTAAAGTTTCGAATCTGTACACTTGAAATCTGGCACATTTGCATATGATTTATGCTTCATTTTGAAAAACATTTGACTTGCTTCAGAGCTTATTAAAAGTGTGGCTCCGGAGTGATTAATAAGATTTTTAACATGATAATGCAAGAACTAGGTGTGAAACTTTCAACAGGAGGTCCCCAGGCATCTCTGAAAAAGAGGAACAAGGCGACCGCCTCGTTCGCCTTCCCTAATATCCACCCCTGGTGTTAACGTTTTGTGGCTACTCACCGGCCATACCTGCTAGAAGTTGAAGCAGATTGGCTTTTTTGTTGAAAGAGGTTGCCGACCCCTGGTTTAACCTGCCAACACTGTTATCTCACTGTGCAGTAAATGACTTTGGGAAGGCAGTTGACCTGATTTTGCACTGACATTTTTTGGGAAGTTCCGTTCTCAGGAAAGGCGCACCCGNAGTTGTCAGTCAATATTTTGGAAAACTTCAGCTCTGAATTTTCGCTACTTGTGCCAGTGATTTTAATNCACCGGGCCCTCAAATGTTTCATTCGCGATTTTTTGAAAGCAGAGGGGAATGTCTTGCTCTGACAAAACCAATGTCTGAAATGTAGAAAAGCTGAAGCCAGAACAGAGAAAGCAAACAGAAATCAAGCAGAACACAATCTGCGACATGTCAAAAGCTGGAAAATACGTGTTTTCCAAATTATTGCTTTTACTGGAAAGTTTTATTTTTTGTCATTGTTTGTGAAACATGGTACCATGGATTTGCTGCGTTTTCGATGGAAACCACAAAGTGCAACAAACTTCAAATTCTAATGCTTTTTACAACTTCANTTGCTTTCCACTGTTAAACCCTTCTGTTGAGCGAAAGCAGTTTTTTGCTGAGTCTTTGTTTAATACCTGTTCCTTTTCGGTGTTGCATTCGCGTGCCAACACCTTCCTGTTTTATTACGATTAAGCGTTTCTTCGTTCTACAACTGCTTAGTCCTTGTTCTATGGATCATGAATCCGAAACTAACACAAACGAAAAGGAACAAAATATTTTGACAGTAGTGACGTGCAAATACAGGCTTACCATATATTTTCGTCAGTAGCCAACACTCTTGATGTAGTAAAATTAAGAGGTATTCCAAAACACGATAACAGTTCGATGTAGTACGAAGGCGAAACTTGTGTACAGCAAAACGATAATCTCTTCGCAAATCTCGCGTGATTATCTGCCCTGTACCATTTCCTTCACTTTATCTTACCGTTTCAGGAGATACCTTTCAGTTTTACGAACAACAGTCTCTCGTGTACTGACAACAGAGCGTGGTAACCGCAGACATCGATGTATTGCTCTTCACTTCACGGCGCCTACAACCATCACGCACAGGAACAATAAATATGAGGCGCAGGGGAATCTACAGGTTAAAGGCGATATGTTGCCGAGCAAACATAGTTCAGCTTATAAGGCTTAGGTTTTCACATCAGCACACAGTGCTGCGCCTACTCTCACGCCTGATCCTGGAGGACTACCTTTCGACAATCAGCCTCATTCGCCACAGGCTACAAAAAGAATGCTGCAAGAGTTTAGACCAACTGCAGAAGCGAGTCGAGAGGCTGCATTTCTTAAAAGTTTCACGACTGAGACCGATAACACTTTCGGTCGCGACAAAGCAACAGAACGTCCAGTTGTACCAGTCTGACTTTCAGTTGCGAAGGTAACTGCGATGAAAACGCTTGCGCCACCCAGAAAAGCACTTCAGGAAAACATTTAACGCGAAACACCGTCCAAGACAAATCGAGCATCCGCCGACGACGAAGTCACTGCTTTCACGAAAAACCTATAATACAAGGCACAAAAAAAGGCGTTTCTGCGCTTACAACCTAGAAGCTCTATAAACAAACTCGTTAAGACGGCGACGATATTGCACGTGCGACGTGCTGTTTCCACTGTAGTCAAGATCATTTTCAGCCAGTTTTAAGACCCCAGCCTTCGCGCAACTGATAGACCAACAGCAGTCCTTACAGAACTTGTAGCGTTCGAGCAGGTGAAACAACTGCATCAGCAACGCATGGAGTTTAAAATTTACTGCCAACAGAAACAAGGAACGATTGCAAGGTTCCGAGCCGGCCCCAGGACCGTGCCCTGCAAGAAGTTCTCGACGAAACAGTTTTCGCTTCATTTGACTAGATTGTGCGATTGCATTGGAACATCATAACTCGTCGTCCCATTTGAAGTCAGTTAAATCTATTTCTTCTTCCTCAGGCTGCGAAGTAAGAATATGAGCATGAATTGTGATAGGAATTTGATCAGTGATTTGTGTAAACTCGTGAAGTATTGTGGATTCTACTTAACAGACAGCAGGTATATTGTTGTTGGAGTTCGTTCTGGCTTATATATTGCCGTGTTGACCAAATTGTTAAGTCCAAAGGAGAGAGCAGAAAAAATTTAATGAACTGATTTTTCAGCGTAAAATTACCACTTAACAAAAATATTCGTAAGGTGAGCGCTTGATTACTTTACGAAGCATACAGGGAGTGCTGGCATAACAGGCAAAGCGAAACACCAACCAACATCCCAACACATTTTATCGATACGAAAGAAAAAGGCTTTTACCACCGACAACAATCTTCAGTCAGTGGATGTATTGCAGCACACACAACGAAACATCGCAGTTTTACGGATATCATAGACACGGGCAACGGAAGCGAGTTCTAAAAGTTGCAACGGCGTCGGCAACTTTCACAAAACTACGAGTGTATTCACGCTCACCATTTGCCCGTCTTCGCCGTCCCAGGCCTCTCTTGTCTTGACCTCCGGCAATTTACTGAGCGGGTAAGTGTTGAGTTTACCGCGCCCGTACGTCAGGACGTTGAGGAACGGGCTGAGGTCGGTCTCGCTGAACGCTCCTCTGTACAACGCGTAAACCTCCTTCCTGATGTTGATCGCGACCACAGCCTGCGGAAGCGCAACGCCGACATCAGTGTTGCGTTGGGCGCGTGAGGTGAAAACCGACGCGACCAGAGCAAACAAACGTTTCCGATGGACAATTTTTGCGAAAAAGTTTACAAGCCTATCAACACCTCTGAAAGGGCACCTGCCAGAAAGTGATGCAAAACGACAACAGATTTTTGAAATTTCAACGCCGCGGTCGAGACGTTCGCGCATTCATAAAAACCAATGCGAACCCGTAGCGTAGCCAGCTTTAAGCGTGCAAACACTATTTGTTTGGGATACCGCCTCAAATTTTGGGGGGCATAGCCCCCTTGGCCTCCACTGGCTACGCCTATCATGCGAACTGACTGTTGGAGCAAAGCGTGTGTGGGTCTCGACTCCGAATGAGGACGAACTTCTGTCAGACGAAAGTGAATCAAGCTACGCGGTGACCAGAAAGCAACATTGAAAAAGCATCGCTGGGCAAATGATGCTTTGTCTCACCGGGTAACCGAACCCGCCGACGTTGACGGCTTTCTCCAGCTCGGAGAGAGCGAGGGCAGGAGCCCACAACCAGCCCCACTTTTGCTTCTTGAATCGCGCTCCGAGGTCGGTCAGAAGTTGGACGTATTTGTTTCTTCCGTCCTTGCCTGTCAATGTCAAAATGTACGAGACGTCTTGTAACACAGTGCTCTCCAGCAGAAACAATTCGCCAGTGAACACTTCACAACTTAAAATAAAGGATTTTTAGGTTTGCCCGTTTGGAGCTCGCCGTGTGTGTTGGATTATGTCTTGCTGTGGAACGCCTTTAATGAATGAAGCGTTCACGCGAAGAAACATGTATAACGAATATGAATGACGTACGCAAAATAAGCAAAGACATGTGTTGAAATGCAAACATTCTAATGAACCTACAGCTCCAGCTCCATTACGGGTTGACAAAAGCATGACTTCGAGACCGGCAATGAAATCCATGAGGTTTTGATGTAACGCACAGCGGAGTTGCAAAATAACTTCAAACGAAGCTAACCAGGAAGGACAGCGAACTAACCGGATTCAAAGATGTCTGGAAGGAAGGTAATGATGCAAAGACGCTTTCCGCACTTTTCATCGAACACATCTTGGCTGATCAGCTCATCAACCTGAGAATTTGAAACACGCGGTGCATTTAACGTCACAATGTGTCAGCGTGCAAGGAGAGTTTATACAACGAAGGTAAGGTTGCTCACAGTTGGCGGTTCAATATTTTCGTCGTAATATTCCATTGCCCTTGCAACGATGCCGTTTGCATCTCGGGGTCCATCGTAATCGATCGGGTCTTGACCGGGACGGAAAATCTTTATTGTAGGATATCCACGAATCTAAAACGAACATTCTTCATGCCACGCTGAGAATTACGAAACTTTTTTAACGTTACTTTTATCTGAATAGAATAGCTGTGATGTGGACGTATACCAACGTTAGACTATAACAACTGTTAAGCGTACAACTGCCATTCGAAACAATTTACAAGATGTGCAACTTTTTCTAAACACAAACTTTTGCCGATGACCTGTCACCTGTCCAGCGTGCACATGTGAGCCATACTAAGTTGCAACAATCAAAACTAGTATTTTTAGACTCCTGTGAAAAAGTAGTGCAAAACCTTACCCCATATCTACCAGCAGTACTTTGATGAACTGTAGCGTCCAGCGCTCCAAGTTTGATAGTTCCTTCCGTCTTCTCCTTAACCTCGGTGGCGGCCGCTTTCCACTTGGGCTCAAGATTTTTGCAGTGTCCGCACCACGGCGCGAAGAACTCGACAAACCACACGGTCTGGCTGTCCAGTACGAGTTCTTTAAAGTTGGAATCGGTCAGCGTGACGACGTCGTTGGATCCGCCACCACTTCCTCCTCCACCACGACCACCTGAACCACCGCCACCACCGCTCTGTGCACAAGAATCGGAAGGTCGCTGAACGCGTGACGGGTAAGATCTAATTCTTGTGCACATCAGCTACAATGCTACAGTCGAGTCCAACGTGTTCACGCACATCTGAGCGTTAAGACACGAATGACAAGCATATACACTACATTCGTACAACACAGCTGTTACGCACGTTTGATCTGTTCGCTGAGGGAGACGAAGACCACGTACATGACGAAACCAGACGAAGTTTCTGACTGTTTGTAATGTAAACCCGAGTCTATCATTCACTCACCTTACTTAGAGCGAAAGATAATACGTCGCAAAGCGAAACGTAAGGAATTGGATCCGCTAAGACGAATGGTGGCTACACTGATGTCACGGCACAATGCACAGGCAGGATAATCTGCCACCATACAAAAACCCTGAAAAGATGCATACCTTTTTTCCTTGCTTTCGATCCCTCACCATGTCCCTCATTCCTTTCATAGCATACTCGGTCAGGGCATCGACTGACCTTGGACCTGAACATAAAGTTGATGCAATCCTACTGTGGCTTACATAATAGAAATGATGCACTTTGCTAAATAAATGATAAACGGCGTGCAAATATGAACCGTACAGAAAACAGAGAATGCTAGCAATACCATGTTCAAATTTTTACAAAACGAGGCTGTAACAGTGATGATATTTATTTCCTACAAAATGCCTGAAGATTAAGATCACTACTACGTGTAAGTACGTCGCAGAAATAAAAACTGTTACAATGAGCCACTTTGAGAAAATTTGCAAAAGGTATTAAAATTACTATGTATAAAATGTATCTAACTATGTAAGGATGTGAATGAAACAATGTCAAATGTGAGGAAACGCAGCATGATTCCAGTAGTTGTTCACATTTGACACAATTGCAAGCAATTTTTCTTGAGTGAAGCTTTAACAAGGCTAAGCGTCCTTGCAAAGGTTATGCTCTATACCAGGGGTGTGCAACCCATGGACCATGGGCCAAAATTGGTCAGGGAACTGAGGTTTTGTGGCCCGTGGAAAGGTCCAGATTTTAAAGAGTGTGCCCATCGGCCAAAAACTTGAAAAGATATTAAGAGAAAAATTGTTTGTTGTTTACCTTCCCTTATGACCACACCAGTTCACTTGCACCTGGTATGCACTTTATCCAGGCCCCGTTGCTCCACAACCAAGCGTTACTGTTTGGAAAGAAAGGGCCATCTTCTGTGGGTGGCCAGCGAGTTGTATAACCCACAGAGCTTGACACATGTAGGTGTGCCCTACAGACCAATCTGGTTATGGGTGTGCATTTGGCCTGGCAGTGCTGCATGGTTGCACACCCTGCTCTGTACTACAGTAAGCTGAAATGATTAAATTGAGACAAATACCATGTATTAATTCTTTGAAGTTCAAAGTACTATGGCCATGTCTCGCTGATTCAGTCAAATGGAGAAACCATTGTGAAAGCACACAAGTTCAGAAATGAAAGAGATTTAAAGAATAACTTGATCAATTTGGAATAATCACCTTCCTTCTTTAAATGAGCATGAACTGCAGAGCAGAGCTGAACTATATACGACAGGTTTTATGTGCATTTTTTATCAGCATTGACCTGCACAGTTGAAAAGGTGTCTGAAGCACATCATTGTTTGGTTCAACTGTTAGCTTAATAGACAGACAACATTATCCTTGTTTGTATGTAGCATTAACAATACCCTAAAAATCAATATGCCTGCCACTAGATAGAAAAAATGCCACACATCATTTTATACATAAAGTCTGAGGTCTTACCATTATAGTCAGAAGGGCTAGACTTGTCCCAGCCAAAAGCCTTTATTGTAGGAAATCCTGAAACACTGTATCTTGATCCAAGAGACTGATGAGTATCTACATTCACGGCACCAACACTCACCATACCCTACAATCATATTCAAACATTTAGTACCATCTAAACTAAACCAATGAAGAACTGCACAATGACAATGACTGCTGATGAATTGACTACATGATGAAAAACCTTGCATGTAGCTCCAATGGCACCATCGCTACAGTGAAGACATTTTGCAACTATGGAACCAGCAAAAAGCATTCCATAGGCTATGCTTCACTCTACAAGTACCTTTGAATTTTTCAGGGGAAAGTTTATCATGTGCAAACATTAATATTGTTGGAGTTTCTGTGATATTGTACGTCTTAGCAAATTTTTTTCGTTTCCTCAAATTGATGGCACCAATATTGCACAGGCCCTGCAAAATCAAATGCGGAAGTAGGCCCAAAGCTTAATGTACCGTAAATACTCCAAAGTACGTCCATCAAACTACAAACAACATAAAACAACTAGTATGTTACAATCCAAGAAACTACTACTAGTCAAACAATTGTTGAAATAATTATATAACTATGCATATAGCAAAACATATAAAAAACATATTGAGCTGATCTGCTATTTTCACCTGAAGATCTGACGCCACTTGCTTCCAGTCAGCAGCAAGACGCTGACAATGGCCACACCATGGTGCATAGAATTCAACAAGCCAAAAATTATCCGAATTTATCACTTTTGATTCAAAATTTTCTGGAGTTAATTCAACCACATCATCATCATCCGAATATAAAGCAAATGTCCAAGATGCTTGAAGGAAAATTATCACTACAACAAAATTGGTATGTGTAAGTTTCCATGAATAAGAATCTTTTTATATAAATCAGCACACTGAGATCACATTTTCTGTTTGCAGTGCATTTGCACAAAGCTGTAAAATTACAGTATTATTTTGGTTTTAAGTCAAGAACAGAACCTTATTATGTTATTATGTGTGCACACAACAAACAGGGTACTCACCAAGTAGTTGAATTGCTTTCATTTTTCAGTTACTTCACAAAATTATATTAATGTTCAGCTTGTATCTAGAAACAATTTAAGTATTACTTCACAAAACTCATTTATGATTAATACATTTTGACAGCAGAATGAAATGAACACATACAAGGCACCGAAAACTTGGCAGCAAGTGTTGTCAGATGAAAGCTGACTATTTTATGAATTCATGTGCAACAAGAATAAGTTTGCATTTACAAGTACAATTTTAGGAATTGGAACAATGATTTTTGAACTTTTATATACACTGCACCTTAAGAAATTTTAATTTTTTTTCACCCACACAAGTCTTACACTGTAAAGCTGTGTTTCTCAACAGGGGCACATGTGCCACTAGTCAAACATGGCAATATCAAAGATTGATTTTTAGTGTATTCATTTCATCGATTAACAATGGTGACTGTGTTAAGCTTTGCAGGAAATTGGTGAGATAAAATTAATTAAGAAACACTGTTTGTCAAAATATAATTGTAAGAAAAAAGGTGAAGGTTAGCAAAAATTTGCAGCTTTTGAAAAACAATCTTGCATCCCTGGTTAGGAAACCCTGACTTACAAACATAAAAGTATAAATAAAAACCAGCGAGTGCTACATGAAATTAATCCAGCTTTTGGGGACAATGGAAAGATATATGTCTGTCAGTGCAAATATTGTTAACGGATGTGTGATGACGTAACCAGAGTGGAAAAATACCTTGTCACACAATGAATAAAGGTAAAAATACAATACAAAAAATATTTGTTGCAATTGAATACAATTTTCACCCAAACAATAAACATGTCATGCTAAAAAGTATGCTTAATTTTTGTTTTCACGACTGTTGAAACCTAAATTTTGGTCCCACCAGCTTGTTATCAGGAATGGAATAATCTTGTTACAAGTGAGAGGGTAGGTGGTTGAAAGTAAGCATAGGCTAGCAACAAATACTTCTACTAACGTTGTGGTGTCACTACTCACCACAAAATATTGGTTTTCGCGACTCAGGTTATGTCATTTTATCTCATCAACCAAGATCTGCTACTGATGGATATCTGTCTTTTACAGGGAACTCAGTTTTGAAACTAATTCACAATTTACTGTACAATTGCTTTAGCCAAACACAATGTTTCACAAGTTATTAGCAATGTCGATTTTGCTGTCAGTGGCAAAAGAACTGCTGGAGCTATTTTGCCATTAGTCAAATCTGACTGGTTGAAATTGGTCACATGACAAGGACAATGTGCTTAGATAGCATATCGTTTATGTTAAGTGACCTCAAATCCAAAATCTCAACCCTATATCCAAACCTAATCCAAAACCCTAAACAAAAATGTGAACCCATGTCTGGTTTTCAGAACTTTAAAAAGTAGATAAAAAGCGCTCCCATCAAAAGTGTCATTTCTACTAGCAAAGCCAAAGCAATAACAATGGTGAGGGTCCAACCAACCACTCAAGGGCGCATCCAGCCAGCGAGTTTAAGGGGGCAATTTCAGTAATATTTGGTAGAAGAGATGAGGTATACGTCATAACACTTCTGAAACAAAACAACGGAGGAAAAATGGCTTTATATCACAAATGTTGTTTTCCGAATTGTAAAAATGTATGGCGAAAAAGGGTACTTTCTTTGGTTTTAGGGGGGGGCAATCGCCCGCCTGCAACCACTCACACAGCAGGAATAGACACTTCCCATTCGGCCAGGTTCACCATACTGCTGGTGTCACGAACTTAGCATTAGTTATGTGGACAAAACTGGATAGGGTTCGAATGACAAAATAGTCCCTCTATGTAGAAATTCTATTACAATCGAAAGTTAACCTCCACAGTCCACGGTAAGAGATAAAAATTTTCAAGACATTGTATTCTTCATGAGCTGCATAAAATCGGTGGATAAACTAAAGAAGAAAATACACTGTTGTATCCTACGAGTACGAGTAGGAAAATCAGGCTAAATGAATTTAAAAGTTACTAAACTTACTACCATCGCACAGATTGATTAAAACTAAAAAGATTGCCGGTTCTGCCTTCCTTGCTTGAACAACGTATGGGGTACCAGTGGCAAAACCCCATTCCACTAACAAACACTCCGCAGTGCCAAGACAGTCTTACTGTTGTACGTCTGCGGACTGCATTTGCTATAGCACTAAACGCTACAGTGCCATAGCGGGTTTCCAACTTGAAGCTAGCGGTTTGCCAACTCAAGTTGCGGCATTTGATGGAAACATACGTGTGGCTTTTCCTGATTGGCTGGTTGTCAGGCAGTGCCGAATCGGGGCGACATCAATGGTTAGTCACGCTCGAAGACCTTGTTTTAATCACACAGTGAGCTCTCAAAACTGGTCTAGGTAGGCTGAAGAGTCTTCAGTCTTCAGTGAAGACAGTTGTCATTTTGACATTTTCAGCTTATTTTTCAATACTATAGCACCTTTCTGGAATCAAATGAGGACATCACAAGGCACCTAAAAATACCTCTAGCAGGAAAAGTAACGGGCACGGGGTGTGAGACCCAAAGTTACTATAAAGACAAGTTGTGCCGATCATAAGTCCCATTGTGAAGCGACAATGGACTCCATGTTTGGTCCCAAGTTGAGCGTTCTGCCTATCTAAATGCATGGGAGATCTGTACTTAATCTTCATTCTTGGTCTATTTTTCGATGAATCCAAACGAAAAAAAATATTCAGCAGGCGATGCGGAATTACGGAGTTGTAAGTGTTGTTGAAAACAAGTTTATTTGTGAAAAAACATTTTCCGTTGCTCTATTCAACCTCTTTTCCGTGCAACGCTGTCTCTTTGAAAATAGTATTTTTTTCAGTCTTCCGCTATGAGCGGAATGGGCTAAAAATAAGCATAAACGGAAGACGTCGTGGTCATTTTTCGCCGGTTTCCTTCAATGTCTTGTACTACGTTCTGTATTGTCTGTTTTATCAACCTGCGTTCTGCAGAGTGTGTGTGTTCATACTATGGACTTC
>JGI24021J15306_10011681_pt1 | contig 10908 bp, 7 predicted proteins | sample Ectturendosymbi1_FD_15306 | JGI IMG/M metagenome (IMG submission 15306)
TTTCCTGGCTATTCTTATCACAAGCAATTTTTCCTTTTCATAGCTTTTGCTTCCATAATTTCAGCCCCCCCCTTAGAAAAATCCTGGCTGCGCCCCTGCTAGCCTTAATAATCTGTTTTCTCATTACTCTGTACATGAGCACATGGCGTGAAGTCAGAAATTTCGCTTGACACCGGGCCTGACTACTATTTTTTATTTTTGATAATTTTTTGCGGCTTCTAATCTGTCGAGGGTGGCATCTATTCAAGTGCAGCTTTCAATCAAGAAAATTTCGTACTCCGCTTTCGATGAAACACGCGCATCCGCGGACTCATCAACTCCCGATTTTTATCCGCCTCAGATGGCAAGTGGCAGAGTGCGAAAGTGGCACGACACGTGCAACTGTACAGTGTTTTGAGTGTGTATGGCATGTATCTGACATTAGTTTTCTTTCCTTCTGTTCTAGATATACAGTATTATATGTATTAGAAGTATCGGGACAGAGGGGAATTATTGCGTAGTTGTAATATCATCGTCTGGTGCATACTCAATACTACTGTATAAGATAGTTAGGTGTTTTTTGCAGGCTAAGTTTTGCATGTAATTTGGTCATGTCATACCACCAAAGTTTGAGCAGCTATCTTCAGCAGGTAAGGTGCTGCACATCTATTTTTGTTCTGTTAGACTATTGCTTTTGTGGTGTTGTAGCTAGGTAGGTAAATTCTTAGGTTTTAAAGCTAAATTGTGAAGAAATCTTAAGATTTCAGGACTAAGAATACGTATAGTAGCTACGTGGAGCAAGAAAACAAAACCAAGAAGAACACTCGCACACAAGCATACATGTACAGCAGTGTTACCTATTGCCGATTACAAGGAAGACTTGCTGATGGAACTATGATCATTCTATAATCTATGTGTCACTGACTCATCCTTAAAACACTTTGCTATAATTTAAAAGATAAACAAATCACAAAGTATCATTTTGGCTGCTTATAAAGACTTGCTAACTTTTTTTAAAATTTTCGAACTTTTTAAATACATATCCTAACTTTTAAAAAAATTTTCAAGCATTTTTGAGATTAGCATTGGAAATTTTTGAAACAAGTGCAATATATGTTGTATATGTTGTCCCAGTGATTTCTCACACAAAGTTTTCAAATTACACTGTAAATGTGTAATGCTATTCTGATACTTAATGTTTTTATTTGATTTATGTAGTTCCGTTCTCATTATTTGAACTGTCATAGTTGTCTTACATTGGTTCCTGCAAATTGAAAAGAAAAATAGGTATAAGGTTGAGTTTTTTTGTTCAGTTGATTTGCACAAACACTCATTGTTTTTAACTCAAGTTGAATTGCAGAAACACCAAGACACTGAAAAAAAATGGGTAGGTTTTCTAATTGAACATCCTTTGCCAGCTAATATTCTTCAAAATGCAAGGGTTACAGTTGATGATTGGATTAAAATTAACTTCAGAGTTGTGGTAGTTAACAACAAGGCAGTGGCTACAGATACACCTGTGGATCTTGAAATTTGAAAACTTACTGTATTCATATGTAGTGATTTGTTTCATGTTACCAAAACAACAACATCTGTTCTTCCTCACACTAGCCTTTCAGCATGATTCCGGGTAAGCCTTAGGAAGACTCAATACCTCACTGTTTTCAGCAATCTCAGAGGATCAGTAAAGGGATACCTCAGTAGTTGTGTTGCATTCTCTACTGTCTGCCATCTCACACAAGGCAATTGTCACCTCAGTTTATCTCTAAGTGACGTATCAGAACACCAGGTTACTTGACACACATGAGTCAGCCAAAGGACTCCCAAGCTTTAAGCATTTCAGATCAAATTTCATGTAGCCTTCCCAGCCTTCATTGTTTTGACAAATAGGAAAACTTCGACAGCAGTGCTGTTGTTTTCCTTGGACCCCAAATGCACCTCCTGTGTGCAATGATATGAAAGTGACTGAATCTAAAAATGCTAAAATACTCAATGCATCTGCCAAGGATGTTCTCGTTGCGGTGTAAAACAATAAAGATAACATTGCAGTCTATGATATTTTTAGCAGTGTTAGATTTTTGCCACTGAGACAGAATGGTTTGCCGGAATACTTTGTTGGCTTTAGAGTAATTGGAATCTAGTTTATCCCAAAAATTCTCCCAAGATTGCTGTTTTGGACATTTTTACTGTGAGAGCTATGGGATTTGCAACATCTATGCAGAAATGCAAAAAAACATTCCAGCAACAGAAAAGATAGTAAAGCACATTTGTTGTGAACAAACATAAGAAACTGCATGCATGAATGGAGAAGAAACATTATGTAAAGATTGGAGAAAATGTATGCAGAAGTAAATGCATGAAATCCAAGTTTTAAACCCTAAAACCATGCTGCAGCAACATAACAACACTTGAGCAAGTTAAATGAAATCATGGAAAATGGAGACATATTGTAGAAATTTTTATTGAATTGATCTCCAGTTTGGTAAAGGAAACAACTGGTGGCAAGCCTTCCCAATTGTTTGTAAAGTGATTTACACGCTCTGTTGTGAAAGCATCTTCACATTAAACTTCCTCCCTTTGCAAAGCATTTGAACTACATTTTCACAATGAACTTAAGCCCAGGATTCTAAAATTACTATGGAAAAAAATTACTCTGACTACTAGGATTATTGTGTTCAACCTATGGACAGCAAGTTTCTAATAGATGCGACATTAAGTAGTAATATTGAGCATTTGTAATGATCTCAAAACGTTCAGTGACCACAGCTGTCTTTGAAACATGAAAGTTGTCCCAGATATTTTTTTAAGCTTCTGACTACTTACTTTGATGAGTTGTTGTTTCAGCATTTACAAACAACCTAATCACATTTTGTCGACTTTGCTTTATTTAATGAAATCAAGTAAATGAACTATGTAGACTTAACATTGGAACATCTAGTCTATTTGACTGATTTTTGCCTTTATATGCATAAATTTCAAAGTGTTTCTTGACTATGTTGCATAAAGCACATGAAATAGCCCAACGAAATCACATCATAATCATGTGCAATAAATCTGTAATATTGCTTAATACATTTTTTTGTTTTAGGTATCGTCCTCCTTAGACAGTGATGATGCTTCAATTTTGTCTAATCTGCTATCATTCAGGGACTCTCACGTTGCAAACCCTAAGCTGCAGTCTCGGTCCCCAGAAGAGGATTGCAAAAGATATCTGGATTCATTATATGATGAGCTGGTTGCAAGCCACTTGCGGTACTGAAGTTGTGCTGCTCTGCATTGTGTTTATTATTTTTTGTTTATTTGAAATACTATTACTACAGACTGATTATTTGATTACAGAGGATGTTATGCTGTATCAAATCGGAATTTCAAAGAAGCCTACTCTTGCCAAGTTGCAGCTGTGCAAACATTTGTGAGGATTTTTCAGTCACAAAAAGATGACAATTGGTAAGGCTCATCAAGTAAAAATAAATGAGTCAACACGTATCATGTCTGTGTACTTATGCTAGCTGAAGTAATGCTGAAGATGATATATCTGCTATTACTGTAGTTTATTAAGCATGTGCTATGCAACATATGGTGCCTTGCAAACTTAAAAAGTGGAGTGTGCCTATTTGTTCTGTATTTGTATTCTTTGTGCAAGTGTGCCAACAAGAACTCAAACATAACACTTGGCATAACTGTTCGAAACTGTTTATACCATATTAGTTGATCCTTGGTAAATGTTTGTGTGTTATGTAATTTGGTATAGTAATCATTGTGCCACCAAGCTGCAGAATGTTGGAAACGTAGCACCTTCTTTGATTCATATCCAAAAATAATTTTCCCCCCGTTGTGATGGCACTTTCCTGTGTGATGTAAATTAGGTAGGTTGATTTCAATCAACCTTTCTCATATAAACAGATGTTTCTTTTTTCTCATATAAACAGATGTCAAACAGATGTTTTCCTCAATTTCTCATATAAACAGATGTTTCCGGCTTGAGATTTGTGGGTGGTAGGTGAAATAAAACTGTTAAAAATATTGTAGTGGTTGATTCCTTATTCAGAAACACAACTTGTGACAGATGTGAAAAAAGTTTGACTGTTGCACATGCAGGTGCAATTAATTTGTATCCGTCACATATTATCCTTAAATAGCACAGTAAGAGAACCTCGGGTTGCTGTGAACCACTTAAAAACAACGGCTATGCTGTTCATGTCAATTTTGCAAAAAAATGGGTTTTAGCATGATAACCTAGTTCATGTTTATGAAGTGTGCAAAATTTCTTATTTCAGGTTACTACCTGTGATGAATACCCTAATTTTAGATCTGCGAACATTTGCTAACAATGTAAGTTGCTCTTTATGTTGCCATTTTAATAATATTCATCACTATCTATTATTTATAAGTGAGTTTGCTTAAAGTGATCTAAATGTGCTGTGGTCTGACTTAAGAGATTCAATCTCATCATAAACATAAATTGCATTTGTAGGTGAGTGAAAGTGGAGTTAAATTGAAAACAGAACACATGTGTAGCTGTTTAAGGATGCTTGTACGTGGTAGCAGTGAACAAGTGCAAAAAGGAAGGAACAAATGCGTTAGATGAAATGATTGAAAATGCTCGAATAGCGAAAGCCACGTTCCGAAAAATGTGATTGCCAACTTTAAATGGTAAACGACCATGACAAAACTTATATCTGGCTTTTTGTTATTGCGAAATCATTATAGATTTTCATGCATTGTAAATATTAATTGCATAGGTATAAACCACCCCAAAAAATCAAACTCAGCAACGTCCGTGGTGTGTTGTTAAGCGTTGCCTTGCGCTTATATTTTTGTGTTGTTTTGTTGAATATTGTATTTTTCGTGTTACAAGGGATATGTAAAGCAACGTACTGTTGCGGTACATCAGAGAACTGGTGTTAAAGATGGTTCTCCCAGCTTTCAAGAATATTTTGGGCGCCCACCCACCCGGCAAAGCGTCAGTGTCTCTGAAAAAAAAACGTGGTAGAAATCGACACAGTCAATCATTGCTGACTTGTATCGAAACAAACGTATTACAGTAGAATTAGGTGTAAGAGGACGTTTGCACATGTAGCTTAACTTCTACAGCGCCCCTGTATTCAATATTCTCTCAAAAACAATGTCGAGTGTGAAAAACACCAATGCCTGGCTCCCTGAGTCCCTACCTTGGTAAACTCTCATGAAGCGTCTGCCTAAGTTGTTGGAATGTGCCTTGATGTGTCTTTAGCGAAAGCTTGCTTGAAACACCCTTATTTTCGGCTGACGGAGGCCAAGGTGTCGCGGTCGCTGATTAAAGTTCATGAACAGGCGCCTTAGCTGACAGCAAGTTCGGCAATACTTTTTTCTGGAATGCCTGGTGATGTCACAACAGATCGTTGAGCTGTCTAAGGTGGAAATCTGTAAACCAACTACTATTTAAAAAATTGTAAGTCATCTTGCCTTCAGTCATAATTAAAGGGATGAGAAGAGAACGTTGCGTAGCACAGCAGAAGGCGTTTGTTTGTTGGTAAGTGCAGCACTTCCGTGGTGCAAGCATTTTGAAAGCATCGCATGAAAAGCACTGCGTACCCATCTGCGAACCCACTATTGAACACCCATTTGTGTAATGATCAACTGCTGCGCTACTACCCCAGAATATATTCGTATTTATTCAATAGATGAATATCTTATCCAGTAGTGTAATGTCATCGTAATTCGTGATGCCATGTACTGTAGTCAACATGTAGATAGTAGCTTTTCGGTGTTGCTGTGCTGACGTTGTTCTGATCTAAATCACTCGGGGTGCAACTCACAGGTTGAACGAGAACTGAATCACGGAGTCCGAAATAAGAAAGGGGAGACGCTTGAGAAAGCTGCTGACACAATCATGAGTTGCTTTCGTGTATGTGCAAGCGACGGGTGCGTATAGCATTCTGCGCAATAGTAGCATTAAACTTAAAGTTGCCATAAGTCCGTAATGTCCCGGACATGTCCAGAAGGTCAGTGTTAAAATTTGTGTCCGGAAATCATATTTAAAAAATGCTCTAATGATGTCCGGAATTTTGACAGTTAGTAAATTACGTATAACTTGAAACAGTGTGCATGTGCTGTGAAGATGAGAACTTCAACTTCTTCGGTGGATTTGTAGTTGTAAGATCATACTGAAAAATGCCGTACAGCGTTTTGTTGTCGCGGAAAGTAGTCATATGAGACTTCCGGGAATTTTGCCTCTTCAGATGTGTTAATCTTACCTTAAACTTTCCGATCACATGTAATATGATAGAGGGAAACTTCGTAAGTTTCAGCATGCGGATATGCGTGCTATCATAATGCCGCTATTTTAGACCCACTTGTTCTTATACAATGCATTCATGTAAAAGTTACCGCATGTTTAAAGTTGTGCTTTTTTCTGTGCTCGGTTTGCCATTGGGCAACTTCTCTATAAGGCATTGTTTTTGAAAGGTCTCCTGATATGCCATGGATTAGTATAGTTTTTACAAAGAGTTGAGAGTGGCAATTATCTATTCAAATCATTCAGGAAAAAAGAAGTAACAGGATCTTTTGTACCATCCCTGATTTACAATGCTTCTATCCACAGGAGGGCAGCGATCGCGGTTTCAAAAAAATGGGGCATGTTGTTTCTCGTCAACCAACTTTTCAAGATTTATTTCAGGTAATGCGGCGTTTTCTAAACGACTTAAGCAGAATTGCTGTTACATTTATTCGAACTGAATTTTTTTAGTGAAAGAATAACCGCAAATTTAATTATTCCGTTGAGAACTACCATGAGGTTTCTTTTATACATCAAAGCACTTGCAAAGTGTTAGTCGTTCTTGTTGATTTCATGCAATGTTCCCATTTTCTGCGTCCCAGCGGGTAAGACATTTTTAATGTATTTTTGAGGATTTTTGAAGTAATTAGAAAATGCTGCCCTAACGAAAATTTTCTAACACAACATTACTTAACACTAGCAAGAAACATTGCAAATTGAACAAGAGGTAAAAGGCTGCAGTAAGTTGCCTCCAAATGATTGTGTAGATTGCGTCCGACAGTGTTTGTGTGCCTGTTAACTGCAAGAAGCAAATTGCGCGGCTTTCTTAAAATTTCAGGAAAATGTAAAAATTATGTTTGGCTACGTGGTGGTTTTTCATTCATGTAGGCAACTGCATACAAGCTTTAATAACGACCAAATCAGGTTCAAGTAACGCTTTGTTTATAACGAAGAAGCACTTTGTCGTGACTGTCGCTGCATCTGCAGTTTCTACTAATCAGGCCACTTCGTGCATTCCAAATGTTACGGTGATTTGCTGTTTTGGACAACTGAAGCTTTGTTTTTATCAGAATAGGAAAGCTGCATCTCTGCAAACCGCTGATTCGCGCGATTGAAAGCTGCGTCATTAAAGAGGAGTTCAGCCTGGCGCAGCGGGTCACTTACAAGTAAGTTGTGCCAGTCTTTTTGGCATTTCATGGTTAGACATAGGCATCCTTACAGGCATTGGTCCGATGTCTCCAGAATCGCCAGGCGTTGGATGAGCGCTATTTAGCTTCTACTTCTATATTTCTGCATTCTCCGCTTCTACTGCTTTTCACGTTCTTCCCCAAATGTTTAATATTTATATATTTCACAAGGTTTTACGTTGGAAGAAAAGCCATGTTCGACAGCAACTTTGCAATGGGTAAGTGATCACATGCAGTAATGTTGGTAAAGAGATCTTGCTTACCCAGTTTAATTTTAGTTTTGAAGATTATCGCGATCAAGCGTTAAATAGTCTTTTTGAAAAGAAATTAGATCTTTAATTTTCCTTGAAATAAAGTATTTGCGGAAAATTGCTGAAGAAACTCTCTCATATCAGGTGCACTTTATTGATTTTGGCAGCCGAATTCTTTAAATGCATATCACCATAGCGACTGGTCAATTGCCCGTGAAACGCTTGTTGCCAGCAGCGCGTTCTTCTCTTGTTCCAGCTGAAGAGTACCTTTCGTTCGCCTACAGCAACTGCCACGTCTCGTCGCAAAAGAACATTCGGCTGATTTTGATTTACTTAATACCAGTAAAAATGCTTCTGGGTCGCTTGCCGCCGTTGGAACTACTTCATGCTCACGGCCTCGATCAGTTCGTGGATATCGTGAAAGCAGTCAGGCAAGTTGCGCTGTTCGAATTGTTTTGTTGGCCTGATCAACAATCTGCAAGGTTACGTTTTCGTTCCAACTTTCAGAACAGGCAACGTGCACTCGCTGAATGACGCGCTGTTGACGCACGAAGCCTTTTTCATTCAAACCGGGGTTTATCTCATATTGGAGAAGTTGCGCGCGACGACGTTCCGGACTCTTTTCAAGCGAGTCAGTTCAGTTCTGGGAACGCATCAGATCCCCCTCCAAGCTTTCGTTGACGCCCTCAAGCTTCAGGGTGTAAGTAATTGACTCGTATTCTTAACGTTCTGTTTCTTGCTGTTTGTGACATGCTTTGAAAACTGCGAGGTATATTGTTGCATAAACGCTGCTACATGGCTTACCGGGATCTTTCAAGAGCTTGACCACCGTTGAGTGCGTTTGAAATTTTTGTCCGCGCCACTACCTGGCAGTGGCAAGCAGCACCGCTTCAATTAGCACTTACTAGTTTAGTAGCCGTCGTCGGATTTCCTGAGAGTGTTGTTTTCACCAACCGTTTAGACTTATTTCAAGTTATTTTGTATGCTTGGACAGAGGAGTAGCCTACTCCGTATTTCCACTCCTCTGAAGTTGGATCTGTATTGAGGTCGTGGTAAGTCTTTCGAAAGCGATTTTGGGCACTGTTAAATCACTAGAATAGACGGGACAGAAACGACTGCGCTTTCTACTAGAACCGTCGCCTGAAAGTCTTCTACAGGGGGCTTTGTGTTTGTGCAGGGGGGGCTTGACATTGAGAATTTGACAAAAACTCCACTGATTTATAGTGTTTCATATTTCAATTTCGGCTCGCAGAAGCCCAAGGGCTCCTTACAACGCTTCTAAAAGCAGTTCCCCGCTCATTATCGTACCCAAGACCATGCGTTATTTGCACTTCAATTTGAGTCGTTGTGAGGAAGAGCGGAAGACCTGGCGAACGGCGGCTTACAGCTGACACGTCACTGGAGAGGCCCGCGCCGCTTACATCACTAATCTGAAACGCTGTTCTGCAGATAAACGACATCGACATGGACGAGACTGAATGCATCGTAGCAGGATTGATCTACGCCGGCAACATCCGTGGATATATATCGCATCAACACAAAAAACTAGTTGTCAGCAAAGTGAATGCTTTCCCCACCGTCGCTACTTGATCAAAATAACCGAGTAGCGAGATGTTTGGTGCGACGTCGCTGCTTAACCTGTTCCTGAGGCGATAGGCAGCACAAAAGCTGCGTGCAGGTGCAATTCGGAAACAATAAACTGCTCTGTCGAGTCACGCCTTAGCTTTGGATGAAAACTTGCCAACAGCTTGGGCGTTCAGAGAGCAGTGAAGCTGAGGTGACCTAACACTAAGCTCAGGTCAACGTCACCAGACGCACGTCTTGTGAGAAAGTTTCCCTTCTCTGAAGACGACAGTCAGCCAATAAAATGGTTTTGGCTAATTTTTCTGTTCGCAATCGCCATTTCCCAACACTATGTTTTCAAACAAAGGAAATCCCTCTTGTTACGCTTTTGCAGATCGTAATTACGAACGCTGGATGTAGAAATCAGCTCCTGATATTTTTTCTTGAATTGTCCTGTGGGATTTCACAGTGTTTCAAAACGATATCCGGAGTAGTTTTTTATTCGCGACAGTCGAACACAGCTTAGAAGTTGGGTAACTCTTGTCTTGAGAAGTAAAAAGTCGGCTTCTTTGATCGGTCCAGATAGTGCGTCATAAATATTTTAAGCAACGCGCAAAAATTTTGGAGCAAGAACCTTCGACGTTGACTGATAAACCTCAAATTGGCACTTACGCTATTTTGAGTGGGAAGTGGCCGCCGGTTTGATCCCAGCCTGCGTGGCACTGTAGAAAGTCAAGCCTGGACGCAAAAGTTTTACCGCGAAATCTAGAGTTCTGAGGATTCTCCGTTTCTGCCCTTGTCTCTTTGAACACGGTGCGAATCACTGCCAAGAAAATTCATCATTTTATGTTGTTTGTAGAGACTGGTTACTGGAGTCAAATTAGGGGCGGATCAACGGGGGCGATCATCCCTCCTAAAACCTACGAAAGTATTACTTTATTCACCATAATTTGTACAATTCGGGAAACAGCATTCGCGATATTAGACCATCTTGTCGTCCATTGTTTTGTCACAGCAGTGTGTGTTGTGAAGTATATTTCATCCCTTGCTGTAGTGAAGCCGTTATGAGACTTGACTACCAAATATTACTGAAATCAGCCCCCTAAACTTACTGACTGGATCCGCTCCTGAGCCAACCAATATCCTCGCAAATGACTGAAGTGAAGCGTACGTGTCATCCCCTCATTTCATGCTTAAGTTTTCCGTTTTCTAATACATGAAAAGAACACTTAGTACGAATCGGCTTGTGGTTGTGTACTCAACTTTTTCGTCCATCATAAGAACAGCCTGAAAAGTTAGACTTACAGCAGAAATGTGATGCATTTCTACTTGAAACACGGAGAAAAACTTTGAGCAAAAAGTTCGCTCTTCTGTGACCAATACAACTTACTCCACACCAAGTTTGCGTCTTCATCAATTGCTACCTGAAAAATTAACAAAGAACAAGAACGATCGAGGAATCAAAGGCGAAAATTAGGTGTCGAAAACAGTAGAGCAGTCCGGCAATTGGATATTGTACACTCTGGTGCGGACACTGTGTTCTCGTAGACCTATCGCGAGCTTGTTAGAACTGGCGTGATGTGGCTACCGTATATACTCGCTTATTAGCCGCACTTTTTTACCTGGAATATGGCCTGTATTTTGCCTGCGGCTTATACGCGCAACATACCCA
>JGI24021J15306_10011682_pt1 | contig 10908 bp, 7 predicted proteins | sample Ectturendosymbi1_FD_15306 | JGI IMG/M metagenome (IMG submission 15306)
TATGAGAAAAAATAAAAGAACGAACATGTAAAATTTACAGTATGTACACTTTTACAAATACTTACCGTAGCGATTCGTAATTTAAAAGATTTAATCGGATTTTAAAATCGCAAATCCTGGTGTTTGGATCCATGTTGAACTCGCAATTAAAAGTAATTCAGAATGATTCTCGTATTCCACGTCTTTGACGTAATAACTGATCATATGAGTCACAATCGGTAATGTTCGCGCTTTATTAAGACATTCAGGAATTTTCCAATCTGCTTTTTACTTTTATTACGTAAACTGTTTACGAAGAAGGATTAACCAGCCTTGCCGTGACTTTTGACTTACACGTTTGCCTGTCAGAAATAGCCCCGATAATTGTTAAATTGTGCAGTAAGAAACAACTCCATCCGTCGCATTGGTGTTGCCAATTTTATACAATAAACCATTATTCAGTGTTATGTAGTATTTTTCGTGTTCTGTTCTCCTTTCGCCCTGGTTGGGCGGAAAATTCGATGCGACATGAGATTGAGGCCCGAAAGAAAACGGATTCACAAGTGGGGACAATCGCCCAAGAAATTGACTAATGTCTCATTTGGAAGTGTCTGTGTGTGAAAAAACTGCAGCCCATTCTTTTTCAGTCCAGAATGCTTGAACGTAACAAGACCAGATTACAGACCTCCGCGAACCGAGCCGAACGTTAAAATATACCTTTGCCCAAGCGGATCAGAGTGGAGCGTCGAAGATGACGGACTTATAATAAATAACAAAACTTATAATGAAAGTGAGTGTACTGTGACTTCTGCAAGACAAAGTAATTTGACTGAAAGGAGTGTCACCAGCAATATTATCTTACTTATTCCCAAACAATTGAAGCTTATCGCTTGTTGCTGCTCGAAAGTTCTGTGTTTCTATTCCTATGCAGTGGCTACGCTTTTCTTTGTGACCGGTGAACAAGCAATCAAGCATCTTTTCTCCAACGGTACTCATCAGCAGTTCAGCATACCGGTTCTCATCACTGTCTTGGTTTTCTACTACTTTCTTGCTTGCTGGGCTGCTGGAACGTCTATTTCCAGTGGTCTGGTTGTGCCGATGCTGTAAGTCATCGCGAAGCAGAAAAATCATGTATTTCAATATTGCGAGTTTTATAAACTCAGATCAATTGTTATCAACAACATATTTTCCAATGCTTTGACAAGGTTTGTATCCTCTTTGGTCCAAAAAAACGCATTTAGATTTGTTTTTGAAGTTTGACATATTTACGTTTTCATGCACATTTGTGCAAAAGCAGTTTTTATCCAAAAATCTCGCCTCGTTCGAAACTGGTGTTGTTAAAAACAAAAACGCAAACATCAAAGTTTTAAATGAAATCGTGTCCAATGTTTTGCAAACAACGTTTATTCGACAGCGAAAACCAATGAAAGAAGCGCAAACGTAAAACGACAAAACGTGGCCGACGAGGCATACACAAGTGTCGGTCATCATTGCCGTCAGTGAATTGGCAAAGATAGTATTCCACATACAACTGTCACATGCGTTGAAAACAACTGTCACATGCGCTGAAAATAAGATGTTGGCACATCGATTTTCATCCACAATAAATTTTCAACGAGAATCGAATCGATTTTCAACGACAATAAATTGAATCGATTTTCAACGACAATAAATGGCACATCGATTTGCAACGACAACGGCGTGATCTTGAATCAAAAACACCTTTGAAAGAACCCAGAGTTCGCAGTTGTTAACGGAATCCAAACTTTTTGGTTCTTAACATTGACAACGTGCTTAGGGTGTTGATTCGTGTGTGTCCGCGTACCTGCGAGTCTGAATTATTCTTGCATTCGTTTAGTCTGTCAACCAAGCTGCGCTCAATTTGACTAGTCTAGGTTCCACCTAAGAAAAATGACAAGTCGCAAATAGGGCTGGGTTCAAGTGCGGAACTACTTAATTACTTACTTTAAATCCTTTACTTGTTACTCGATTGAGTAATTTTCCATTAAGTGATATTTCAAGTAATTTTCTTTTAGAAAAGTTCAGATTTTCGGAGCCACGTCTGTTGCTGTGAACGTAGTATTTTACATGACATGTATCATCTCACATAAAAAGCATTGAAACGAATAGATTTCTTACCTTTGGAGAGCCCTTTGTGAGTTACAATTGTTGATTATCATCTTGATAACGATTTGGAGATGGAAGCTCATCCATTAAATTGAATCACGGCCAACAAGCACGAATTTTTTCTGAACCGCCCGTTATGTGATTTAAAAATGCAATTATTTTTATGTATTTGATTATTTCAAAATCTAAATGTCGATTTTCCTGATTTGCTTGAATTAGTTAAGTTACTTAAGTAATTAGTTAGAAATTACTCATAACTTAAACAATAAATTTCTGTTGTTTGAACCCAGCCCTAGTCGCAAATTACCCCACAGCTTCTTTAAACAGATTGTGGTTCAATTCTTGAGTTCTAAATAAAGGAGTATCTTTCTCTATTCGCTCTGCGGATGATGCGATGTTATTTCCAAAATTTGGATGGGAAACTCTTGCCTACTGGGTACGATTTGTCATATCTTTAATCTCTTTCTCATCCTTTTTGCCCTTAGGCCACAGAAGGTACAGAAACGTGTGAGCACAATCACTAAGGAAACGCCAAAAAACATTAGGCTACTCAAAAGCATCTTCTCTCTTATTTTGAACCCTTCATGCATCATTCGAAAAAGCGTCCTGGCTCGATCTAAAAGTGAAGCCGCCAAACGTCCTCAATTACAGAAAGACAATGCTGGAGTAATGACAACTAAAACGTGTATGTCGATTTTCGGCAAGCATGAGCGAATGCCAAATCCCGAACCAGTCTTTTCGATTGGAACATCAAAAGATTCAATGCATCCCTGGCTTTATAAATCCTTTGTAAACAACCTATTCTCGTTTATGGCATTTATGTAACTCTGAACGAGAAACTCATCGACTGCCATGTGACCAGGTAAACTTCAGTGCAGTGTGTCTTGAGAAAATCAAAACAAGTTGAAAATCAAAACCACTTTACGCGCGTGTGCGCCTGGCTTGTGTTCTGGAGAAGTAGATTTGTACGTTTGGTTGATAAAAACATTATCAATAAATAGATCAGCCATCATGCTTTACGAATGTGTCATCTGTAAACCTACAAGAAAGTTAATAATCCTCAATTTGCCTCGTTTTTCTTGTGTGTGCCTCGCCGCCCTTGTTTTGTGTTCTCGCGTTTCTCGCTTCTTTCATTGAACTTTACTGTTTTCGTAAGTTCCGACATGACGTCAATTAATTTTTGATTTTCTTTTGTTACTTCTAACAAGAAATTGCGCGGTTTGCTTTGTTCCAGTCTCGTCAACTTTTTCCCACATATCGTCATGGTTCTGCACACTGTGTGCTGCGCTCCTTTGTGCCCTCTTTTTGGGTAGAATGTGATGTTTTGATTGGATGTGAGGGATCATACTAAAACTATGCTAGAGGTCTATTTTCGAGTTGAGTTCTTTTTTCGCGGAAATAGGTCTTTCTTCGAAAATGACATTGAAATTGCTGACACGTTTTGAAAATTTTCGATAATACGGGGAAATCGACAGAAACGTTTTGTTCCGTGAATAAAGTGTTAATCAAGAGTTATTTTAGTCGATGCAACAACTTCTGCTTTAACAGGTTCATTGGTGGCCTGTACGGGCGTATAATTGGAGAAGCCATGGTGCAGTGGTTTGGAATTCACGTACCAGAAGAGGAACCCTTCTGGGCTTGGATCGATCCCGGAGCAATGGCTCTTATTGGAGCGGCGTCGTTTTTTGGTGGCGTTTCACGTTTAACCATGTCGCTTACAGTGATTATGGTGCGTCATGAAAATGTCGTAGCGTGTCGCAATATATTTGGTTTGAAAAAAAACAACGAAAAATGCATTCATCAACTCGTTTTCAGGTAGAGATCACTAACGACATCAGCTTTTTACTGCCAATCATGTCGGCGATCATGATATCCAAGTGGGTTGGTGATTACTTTACTCACCCGCTCTATCACGCCTTGCTGGAGTTCAAGTGCATTCCTTTCCTCGACTCGGAGCCTGTTGTTTACCAGCAGGGAAAGCACCTGTGAGTGAAACCATCCAAACCAATGCAAACGCAATGTGCAACGATGTTCTGTGCTGCACTGCACCAGCATGTGTTTAATTTTGTACGGCAACCCCTGAGATAACCCTTCTTTGATATTTTTCTCTTATCATGGGCTTTGAAAGTCGTTGTTTGCTTGAACATTTGCCAATAGTAAATTTCCTAAAGGCAACAGGGTGGGTTTAATACTACTATATTCACTTCTACATAAAAAGTGCATAATATTCCCTGCTACATGAAAACATGATTTTAGACACTACCCTTAAATGTCGGAACAACAAATAAACAGATCTAAATACGAGCTAAGATCATTTTGCAAAGAGTACCAATGGTCACGAAAAGTGTAGTGACCACTTTGAGAAAATACTAAAAATCGCTGTTGCGCACATTGTGCACTGGTACATGGTCTGCCTTGCCACAGGTGGACTGCTTCAGCCTTTGAGGAAATTTAACAATTACAAATGTATTGTATTTACAAAGTAGTGACGTTTCACATCTAGCAGCCTTTTTAGATCTTCAATACGCACTACTTCAGTCGGAAACAAAGTCTTCCACTTAGTATGAAAATTAATGGTTGCGAAACCCTTTCTTACTTGCTCTTGATGACCTTGTTCACTTATATTCGCAGGTTGAACTTGGAGCTCTACCAGGCTGCTGACATAATGAGCACGCCGGTAAACACCCTCAGTCGATGTGAAAATATCAGCAAACTTTGCAACCTCTTGTTAACCACTACACATGGTGGCTTTCCTGTTGTTGTTGAAAGTGAAAACGGAAGTGTGTTTAACGGAATTGTTACAAGGTTCATAAATTCCTTTTGTAAGAGTAACAAATAGAGTTTGTTCGAGCTGAAGGTTGCCCTGCACAACGTCACGCGTGCACAATTTATGGAAAAAGTCGACCTCGGCAATGACAATTTTGAAATTCATTTATGTTTTTTTTCCAACGTTTTTGCTACTTCTAGACTTGACCTTTGCATGCTTTTGCAACATCAAGAAATTTTTCAAGAGAAAAGTCGGCCTGGACTGGATAAAAAAATAAACGAAAAACTGTTGGATTACCAAGAGGTAAGAAATTAGAAAAATGCTCTTAGTTACTTGTGAAAAAAGGTGTGGTGACTAGTTGTTTTGTGCTTTTCAGCAAAAGATTTTAAGGCTTACCGATGCTCAGTTTAGTCTCAAGGGATCTACATTGTTGTAACAGGCGAAAGATTGATATGCAGCAAGTCAATAACCTAGCAACCAGGATTAAATATTAGTGGTATCTTGTCACAGTGAATGGAATGCACGCTACATTTTTGCTCGCTGCAAGACAGAGGCGTTCAATCGGCATTGTGTGTTACCTGTGCTTTCTCTAATCATCTGAAATCAATAGCCACGTGGGCTCCGAGGTCCTCACGAGGAGCCATCGCAGTGGACATGACTAGAGCCAGTTAATTTTGCTGAAGCTATGCGAGAGGCCTTAGCTATTTTGAAGCATCAGATAATGAGAAGTTCAATAGAAACGCACATGCTCAAAATTTGTACTCTCTAAAAGCATTGAAACCTTGCACCGGAACACATGCATGACGTATGCCAACGTTCGTGCCTGAACGAAAACGTAATTTCAGAGTCCAAAACATAATCACTTTTTTATCATAGCTTAATTTAAGATTGGCTTCAAGTTGACCCGAATCATATGTATCATACAAATTGTGGAATGCAAGAATCATTGTAAGCCGGGTAAGATGTGCAATATAAAAAACGTCCAAGTATGGGCATTGCTTCTACAAGTCATGACACCAGTTGTCATTTCGCCAAACATCCTACTGATGTAGTGATATTCCAAGGACATGCAAGTGAATAGTTCACTTTGTCTTCGAACATGAACTGACATAAACCTCTGCAAGGCTAAAACTTAAATCTTGACCTGTTCTTACGACCTTGCATTGGCAGATTCACGTCGATCGTTTGGTTGATAGCCGAAGAGTATACGACAAAATTAGAAACATCTTTGAAGACGCATCATTATCCGACAAAACGATTGACTTGGTTGGTTGATTTTGATTAGACATGTAAGGTTGATTTTGATTAGACATGTATCATTTCACTAATGTGTGGGGACATGTTTTTGGTTCGATTTTGCTTTATTTATTATTTGCTTTAATTGGTTGCACATTTGTTAGAATCGGATACTGTCAAATTTTAGATTTATTTTGATGATAAACCCTTTTGGAATGAATTCAACCACGCAAGTTAACATGTTTTGTTCTAAAAATGAACATGTTCAAGGAATACCGCTTAGTTGTTGTAACTCTTGGTCCTTTCGTTGGCCATGTAAAATAAACAAGCATTGTCTGTCTGTCTGTCTTGAAGCCAGCCATGACAGCACGCAGAGGAAACAAATGCAGAAACTTGAGCATATACAGATACAAATCTTTTCATGGCCAACAACTTCATTAGGGTTTAACCAAAAGTGTTCGCAAAATTATGCAAAGGTTCATTTCTTTGCAGAATCCGTACATAAACCGCTCATGCGTGTCAATACCGAAGTCCTTCTCACTGCACCGAACCTACATTATCTTCCGCACCTTGGGATTGCGCCATCTGCCGGTGGTTGATCACCACAACCGGGTGGTCGGCATCATAACTCGGTAAGTAGAGCAAGTGCGCTTTAAAAACAAACAAAGTAGTTTTCAGGGTAGAGCATAGTTCTTCTATGCGTACCAAAGGTCAAGCTGGGAAGCTTGCAGGAACGACGTGATCTTATATCCTGTTTCGCAGTCAGTGAACGTAAACAGTACCTCAATGCCGCCATCTTCCCCTACCTGGAGCAGCATCACAACGTTTTATAGTTGATTGCCGTTTTACGAGGATTCTTTGCCCAAACGAAACCAAATTTAAGTGTTTGTAAATACTGACATAAGCGTTGATCCAAGCAAAGTCGACTGGCACCTCAAGCTGTGCAAACATTCTTGACACTAACCACGAGCATGGCGGCAACTGCAGCTCCTTGTCGTGTGAATGACACACAGACGCTTGCCCAGTCAGTGCTGTTGCATGAAATCTAAATTATCTGGACATTATTGTCTTTTTCAGGATCTCTTTTTGCGTAGCAGGTACATATTTGGCATGTATCTCAAGTATGACTACGTCTGGCAAAACATTGACGGCAGACAGCCGTGATCGGTCGCTGTCAAAACACGTATAAAACTCTCGTTCTCAGTTATTGAGGATCGAAATAAAGTTCAACCCCAGACATGATTCCGATGTAACCACATGCGGGACGAAAACATGTGAAAATCAGGGCAGTGCCGGTTAAAACTTTCACAGCAAAAAATAACAATTGCGCTTGGCTGTTTCAGTGTGAAAAGAAAGAAATTAGGACATTCAGAGCTGTGCCATTTGAGAAACGAAAAGCTTTGAACCAAGGCATTCCTGCAAAGTGGCGATAATAAGTGCAAAGACGAGTTTATAACTTTTTTGTTGTATCTAACTGTTTTTCCATCGAAAAACAAGCTGTCGGGTAAATGAAATAATTTTTCTGGTCATTTTTTCCACTCTCCGCTCTTGTGAGGGGAAATTTTGGAAACTTCCTCAGATTTCAGGCAACGAAGGGAAAATTATGAACTAAGCACTGGAGTCAGAAGCCATTGTTCTGGAGTTATATCAGGGCCAGCGGTTTCCCAATCTTTGTCCAACGTCATCCCTTTCGCTTACGGACGCCAACATGCTATGATCCCTAAGGTTATAGATATAGAACTTCAGGCGACGGAAAGTGAAATTTTTTGGGAAACACTGATTTGAAGCATAACTATAAAAGCATTTTATCTTTTAGGAAATATCAGGGGCTGTTTCCTGAGATTAGAAAAAAGCTTGTTTATTGTTCTTCGCAATTTCAGCTTTCGATGTGATTTTCTTTTTGGTCATGAAGCTTGGGTTATACCGCAAAAAAGCAGTTTCCTCTTAAATAATACCAAGCCACTGAAAAGAACAACGAAACGTAGGATTTCCTCAAGCCTCAACTAAGCTTAGTGCCAGTATATCCACCGCTGCCCCCAGTGTTAAATAAAAGTCAAATAGCTACAATCCAACACGATGACATGTGCAATGAAAGCACTGCAGCAATGAATGCAACAATTACATGATATGATATCGGCTGAAACAAAACTATTGAAAATATTGGAATTGTCATGCACGTTCTATTTGCAGCAAAGACTTGATGGGATTTCACCTTGAAGAAAAACTCCACGGCAAGCATGACGTCACAAACGAGTCAACCGCGTGATAATTGTGGCTACTCGGGTACTGCTGTGGATTCGGAAAAGCAGTGGCGAACTATTTAAATGTGAAGCAAAGGTGTTTTCAATTTGCCACAAATGCACCGCTAAACGAGAGCCCATGTGGTCGTAAAGAGACAGTCAGTGTTTAGCAACAATTCCTGTCTTTGTTTGCATTACGTATGCATTATCTTCGAAAAATTTATTTATGAACGGTTGTACGATTGGTGAAAAAACTCTGGGGTTGCGGTTGATACTTTACTGTTTTTGAAAAAAGAAATGCTATCATAAGCGCGATTAGCATGAAATTTACTGTAAAAAATTTGCGATTAGTGGCGAAGGCACCATAGCTGTGGAATCACTCAGAAAATCAAGGGAGTAACATCCTCTTGTCAATGATATATAGGGGGCAACCCTCCGCAGCCTTGCCCACGGACTTCGCTAGTAGTAAAAATTCGTATTTTTTTCCATTTCTGGCGACTTGCACTTGGTTTCCTGAAAAATTATGACAGGTGTCATACAACATTCGCTCGCTTATTTTGCTCTATCGAGGCCACACAGCTATATAGTTCGGTAGTGCGAAAAACAATTTTTTTAGATGAATCTCGCAATACTTAGAGCTGATGTGTTCGAAAAGCGTGAACCACTGTTTGCTACTTGTTAAATGTGTAACAGAAATGTTTACAAAATTAATTTGTGGTCAGCAACGTACTTTAACCAGGACATGGAAAAGTAAATGGATAGCTAATGGCATGCAGCACTGCGCGAAGCATGGGATTTTGATGAGTTTTGAGAGCAAAATGAAACGTTTCAGTAGTTTACCGCTAACTTTTAGTTACCTGATTGTGTGGCCTCAATTCAAGCAACTTGCGTTGTTGTTGAGGCAGTTCGGAGAACATGCCTTATATGACCCAAACATTTCTTATCACATGCATTTACAGCACTTCGTTATTTTATCAGACTTGCTGATATTCGCTTTTCGCGGAATTTTTCAGCTTTCCTTTCGATGGTATGGCAAAAGCGATAATCCATACGTCTATTTACGGTTGGAATTGTGCTTTAGGAAGTTCATTTTGCACTTATTGGATTAACCCCTTGCGCCCCCATAGTTACGGGCCTGGACACAGCTGTTGTTTCGAGCAGCAAAATAAAAAAAGCACGAATATCACTTTCATTTTTGAGCTTCCAGTTTGGCTGCGTTTGCGTTCCAGTGCTACGACTTTTTCAAGTTTTCGTAGAAATCTGAGTTGCTGGAATCAATGTTTTGGGTTGTTCGCTTTCAGGTCTTTCAACTCAACCAACGACAAAGATGAAACCAGAAATGCAATGTCGATATCTTAACTCTGACAAAAACTTTAGCCAGGCAATATAAACAACCGAATCGTCAGTTTACGTGATTCTCGCGCTGTGCTAGCGCAAGTGATATTTTTCGTGGAATTATCGGTTGAACTTACAACATCGTAACGACTTCTCCAAGTACGGACTTCAAGAAAAACCGTCCATGTTAGGATAAAAGAATAAACGTATATTCATGTTAGTTTTGAGGTCATTGTTAAAGGCGGTTTACTGTTTCTGACATATTTCATCTTTCACACAACCAATGACATAATGTTCAACAGAGTAGAGACGGATAATCATGTATTGGACGTCAGAGCAGTATTTTGTCCGATCGGCATTTTTGTCCAAAAAAAACGTGTTTTTCAGTGGACTCTTACTTGGTAAACATTTGCAACTCTTTGCTCAGGCCCTGAAAGTACAAAAAACTGCAACAAACCTTTCTTTGAACGCCAGATGGGTTCGCATAGTGTGTAGCCTTAGGTATACGAGCAGCTTGAATCAGCGGCTAAATTCAAATCAAGTTGAAACAGGCTTCTGGTTTGAACACGCTTAGAGGATTTATTAAAAAACGCGGCAACTTGTGACAGCGGCTTTGTACAATTTTCGACATTTGCCAAAATAGCAATGTATCTTTCTTAATCTCCAGGTGGTTTTAATTTTTTTCTTTGTATCTATAAGTAGCCATACCATACGTCCCGTTTTAGCCGGGACAGTCCCGGTTTGAAGGCTTTGTCCCGGCGTCCCGGTCAGTCAACAAAATGTCCCGGTATGCATTCAGTCAGTCAGCATAGTCCTACACCTGGTACATCAGCTCCCTTTGAGAGAATTTTATCTATAATGCATAACATGTGGTCAGACAACAGGAGCAGAATGCGAAACCCTTCATCACCTGTAAAATTACTGACTTTTTCTGCTGTGATTTTTACGCGAAAATAAAATCGAACAAAGATTTCTTGAAGTACATTGTCTGCGGAAAAATCTGATTGGGTGATTAGATTTCATTTTAAGGTTTAACTATTAGATTTCATTGGGTTTTTGATGAGAAGTTGGATTTCATATGCATCAGTAGGAGGTAGAAATGTTGAATTTTCTGAATGTATACGTTTAATAAAATGTCTGTAAGTGGTAGGGGATGGTTTTATTTTTGTAGAAAGGGATTTTCCAACTTCTGAGAAAAAATTGTTCAAATCTTCACATTGTTTT
>JGI24021J15306_10011683_pt1 | contig 10908 bp, 10 predicted proteins | sample Ectturendosymbi1_FD_15306 | JGI IMG/M metagenome (IMG submission 15306)
ATGTAATTCCAAGTGAAAAACACTGCAGCACATGTGCAATTAGACTGAATAAAAAAATGAAAGATATGCCAAGTTCTGCACAAACTGGAGGCTCTACTGGATCAAATGCTGGTGTACTAAAGCATGAAAAGGAAGAATTAATGGATACAAGTTGACCACAACAGGATATCAATGATGTTGATAGTGTCACTGTTGGTTTTTAGGACATTTTGCTTGTAGAATTAAATGGAATAAGTCAATGGGGAAAAGGAAGCTTCTAAAACTGGCACAGAAATTAAAATACTGCAATGAGAGAAGACCGACGAAGCTGAATTGCAGTCATCTGACTCAGAATTACATGAGAACAACAAAGTATTGTTTGTTTCATGCCATGTTGGAAGAACTGCAAGGAATAATCAAAAGATCCACTTTTTATGTAGAACGTGTTCTAATTTTAACCCATTCCCTACTTAAATTTTACTTTGCAATGCCAACATTTTGATATCTTCCTCACATTAACAATGAAATATTCTGCTTAGAGGCATGTTTTCTTCTGATTACAGGGGTTGAGATCAATTTAAAAACTTAACTTCCTAACCGATACTGATATGTTAACAACCTTATGTACCTTAAAAAACACATTTCACATCAGAATATAGTGTAGGTAACATACATTCAGTTGGGTACATAACCTTTTAACAATGTCATTTTACCATGGAAGTATACTTTTACCATGTTGATTTGACCTTCTACAATGTCCTAAAAACAAACTGTAACCTTATCCCTGGCATTGAAGTTGTGCAGGGCAAACTGATGGCATTTAAAAGACTTGTTCTGCATTTGATTTGCGTGAACTTAACCAAAATCGTCTAGATATACTAATTTCAATTTGTTATGACTCAAAAACAAAAAACATTACGTATTCCATATTTTGATATATTGTGGGTAACTAATAGGGCTGTGATATCCGATGGTCATCAGCATTTTTTAATTTGATCCACGGGGTCAATTTCAAGGTCAAAATATAGGTCAAAAGGTCATCACCCCAAATTTTACCCAAAACACAAAATGTCAGATTTAAATTCCTGGCTTTTTCCTCTTTTCGAAGATACCTTACTTTTCCAGATTGGGCCACTAGTTCAAAAGATAAGGGGTTATGAAGTTAGTCGCCCCCTTTGTTTTCTCTAAATTTTCAAAAAATTAATCCCCCATTTCTCGGAAACCGATTATCCGATCAACGAAAAATTTGAGGTTTGGGGAACCGAAACCAACATGTATGCCAAATTTCATTAAATTCTGAAAGGGTAGGGTTTAGCCCAAGGGTGACTTGACATGGAATGACCCAAAAGGATTAAAATGTTGACTAATTTTTCCTAACATTAAGCCCTAGCCTAAACCCTAATCATTAACCCTAATCATAAACCTTTAAAAGGTTTTTAAGAAAGTAAATCAAAAGCACTCTTAAAAACGATTGTGAAACATATAATCATATGTCATAACATCAAAGGTGCCATCTGTATTATCAAAGGCAAAATAACCATGCTGAAAGCCAAACCGATTACCCCTCACACATCAGGAATAAAGCTCCCCACTCAACCATGTACATAGTGCTATTAGCATCATGAACTCAGCTTTTTATGTGACACACAATGGATGTACAGCTTTCACAGTCAGATACGGTTTGTAATCCTTCGAAAATAAAACCGGGTTACGGTCGTCTAGACACTTCCTCAAAAAACAAAAACATCGTTTCCCTTCTAAACATGCAATGTTAACAATGTTAGGTCAAGCACCCTCTGAATATGCTAGTCATTGAGTAAAAATGACAAAGGTATCATTACCTAAGGCACTGCATACCAACTTGTATGGACTCCCGACACACATTAACACTTTGCTCATCACTTGCCCACCGTTTTCATCATTCTACGTAATGAAATATTTGTTGTATATGATTTAACTCAGCTATGTCCAACCCAAATGGCTTACTGGGCAAAAAATCATGTCACTATCTCAACCAGGGCCGCACATTTTATGACATATTAATGAGGGCCGCATATTCAATGGCTTACTTTGACCTTAGCAAACTAAATGTCACTTAAGCTAATGTACTGAAAGCATTGGAATCATAACTGCAATGGTAACAGACATGATAAAATGACACTTAGGACAACCTACATCAAAAATGTCAACTTAAAGATTACCACAATAAGGCAGGTTGTCAGTATGTAGTTACTCCTATTACAGTGAAAACCTAAACTGGGCTGCACAAAACCTTCAACTGGGCCACTTGCGGCTCGTGAGTTGGACAAGCTATTTTAACTTTTGTGTACCCGTGCTTTCAACTGTTTTCTGTGTTTGTCTTTGGTCTGTCACGTCCTGATCAGCTTTTTATGATTTTGTATTTAATAGAATGAACAATGGGAGGACGGGTTGGTGGCGTCAGTACCACCAATGCAGGGTTGCACCTCCAGCGTAGGGATCTACCACCAGTAGTGTAGGGGTTGATTTAGAAAGTAACTGTTTGTACCTCCAACGTAGGGTGTTGAATTAGAAAGCAACTGTTTATACCACCAGCGTAGGGGTTGATTTATAAAGCAAATGTTTGTACCACCAGTGACAGGTGTCAATCTAAATCAACCCCTATGCTAGTGGTACAAACAGTTGCTTTACAAATCAACCCTTATTGGAGGTACAAACAGCTGCTTTCTAAATCAACCCCAACGCTGCTGGTACAAACAGTTGCTTTCTAAATCAACTCCCTATGCTGGTGGTACATCCCTACGCTGGAGGTACAGACAGTTGCTTTATAAATCAACTCTCTACACAATAGGTATAAACAGTTGCTTTCAAAATCCATCACATACACTGGTGGTACAAATTCTACAAACAGTTGCTTTCTAAATCAACTCCCTATGCTGGAGGTACAAACAGTTGCCTTCTAAATCAACCCCCATGCTGGTGGTATATCCCTACACTGGAAGAACAACCCTATGCTAGTGGCACTGATGCCGCTGAGCCTTACTCAAACAATGCCCATGACACAAGTATACATATATACAAAACAATAAACGCCCGATTTTACAAAAGCAATGCAGATTTTACAAATGTCTAATATGGTTCAACAACTCTAATAAAAAAAGCAACAGCAACATCATATACAGAAACAAGATTAAGACATGAATGAAACAATACAGGAGCAATGGGTTAAGAGTTGAAGTATGTGCAGATGACTAAGTGAAGCATGCGCATAAGCAGGGCTACCATATCCTTATTTCTTAGATTTTTCCTTATTATGAAGATTTGTCCTTATTATGTCTTAGAAAACTTTGTAAGAAATGTACTTATTTTGGAATTACGTCCTTATTTCATCTTATTTTGAGCAACAATATTCTTTTTTGCATCAGTTCAGTCAGTGGACTGATGAAAAGAACAGCCTTCATGAAAGGAAATCTTTGCTGCACGTAAAAGTAAACTTAGATCACAGCTGTCTGGAGATACACAGAGCAATTTTAATGAACATGGAATTGATGGAAAATAATATTGCTTCTGGTGAAAAATATGGGACCAAGTAAATGACTTGACCCCTATGCTTACGTTTCAATAAATAAATTTGCCGATAAATGTTTTTTTCGTCTTCTTTAGTCCATATCAACAGTAGCCTTGCACATAGGTGAAGGAAGCAATTAACAATAGGGGTTATAAGGCAGAGAACAATACATTACATTCACAGCACAAGACTGCATTTAGTGCATTATAGATGCAGGCAATTTAATTAAAAAGCAAATAACAAAGAGAGAAAAACAATGTTATCTACACAAATCAAGAAGAAATAACACCATACCCACAGACCATAATGGAATGAGTACCACTGATGAATGTATGCCCAACCAAACACATGACATCATAAAATGAGGTTGAAGAAATATCACATGGGTAAAACAGATTACATATATTTAGCAGCAAACAATAATCCAATAATCTTGTATTTTCAATCGTATATGATCTTATATTTTCTGTATATTCCATTTGTACATGCAAGTATTTCATTTTTTTTACTGTCAAACCTTTTCAGTAATCTGCTGCTATGTAGTATACTGTTGCAACCTGTCCGCCCATGTTGCGTTGAATGTGCGATTCACCACGAATAGGATGCGCGCAAATGATAACACCCACATATATGTGGTGCCAACAAGCAATAATAGAGTGATCATGGCATGTGATCTCCGTTTTTGTTTGCTGCCACAGTGTGAAGCTTTGCGCACTTGCCGCTCAGGCTTTCCGATGGTGATCGCAACAATACTTACGTTTGACTCCCGATGCACCAATCCTACTATGTGTATAAAATCAAATGACACGCTGCAAAAAAATATTCACAGAATTGTTGCTTAATTTTGCGCTTCGCACAGATAATTTCTCCACTTTTGGCCACAACATTTCCCTACTTTTGGCCACAACAGACAACCAGTTTGGCTTCAAGGCAAAACATGGCACCGACATGTGTCTTTTTCTACTTAAACAAACTGTGTCTGATTATGTAAGCAAAGATACCCCAGTGTTTTCAGCTTTTATTATTATTATAACTTTTGCCTTCCTCACTCTTGCACACTAATGTACATACATGTGCATCGGTTTGGTCTGAGCAGCTTTTTTCAAAATCCTATGCTCTTTCTTTGTAGTGAATGTGGATGTAAGCTTGCGACGGCCTTGCATTCTCAAACGACGCCCTATAGCGTCGCAACGCCCATTGCATTAGAGAACTTCTTATCTAGGCAAGTTTCCGCCTTGTTGTACTTTGGTCTATACCCGAACACCAGCCACACATAAAATCTTGATCAGCTGTTTGCTGCAATTATTTTCACCCGGGTGCATGCGTAAACCACAAAGCCGAGCAACCGAGCACCATAAAACACAAACCCCTGCAACACTGCGGTTTTTCAGCGATCTGCTAAAATTGAATGGGTGAGCCAGACTCACTAAACATTTTCAACGACTTGAATTAACCAGGCCGCTACGCTCAGGCAACACAAAGGGGACTTGCGACAAACTCACACTGACTTTCGAAAAACAACGCATTAAACATATTTTGGTAATGGTAATGGTTTATTGTTTCATATGACTCAACCAACAAGCAGAAGCACCATAAACGCCATCGCATGGAGTAAACCAAACAAAAGTGAATCATACAGCAAATGAAAAGACAATTGCAACAGTATGTGATCCTTCGAGACCGAGACCTGGTTGAAATTTCGAGATGAGACCGAGACTTCATCAAAAACTCCGAGACCGAGACTCGAGACTTAAAAATTTGTGTGTTTTTCCGAAATTTTTTTAAAAATGTCGTCATCACTTCTGACTTCAATTTTTTTTCAATTTTCTGGCATTTTTCTGACTTGCTTTGGTTGCTTCTTACCTGCAAATACAACAAACAAAAATCACTGAAGTATAGAAATTTTGATAAACCATTTCTTTGCAATATTCAAAGTCTCGAGACCTGAGACATTCGAGACTGAGAACGAGACCAAGTCTCGAGACTCCATGACTGATGTAGACATTACAGTGTATTCTTGCTAAGAAAAAATATTTATTCAGGCTAGAGAGTGACTCGGCAAGAAACAACATTCACCCGAACAATAAGCAGAAACCAGAGATTACAAATGAAAACACCAGAAAAATCAGAACCGCCGCCAGAAAGTCGTCAATAGGGTGGCTTCACGTTTGTGCGAGGGGGCTTTGCGTTCGTGCATGGGGCCTTGATATTCAAATTTGACAAAAATTCCACTAACTTATAGTATTTTGGATTTCAATCTGGGGGATTAGAGCTTTGTTTGGGGGGACTGGGTGGGCCATGGCCTCCCAGATTTTTGGTTGGCCCCTGTTTCCCTCCAGTTTTTTCTTAAATTTCCGTTTAAGCTCGTTTAGTTGACATGCATAGCTTGTTTACATGGCGCATTTCATTGTGGCCAAATTGTGGCTTTTGGTCGATTGTGGCTTTTCATTTTCTGAGTCATGCTTAAGATTGTGGCTCTATTGTGGCTTTCAGTGGCGCTGATGGCGAGGTGGTCCAGAAATTTAAAGCCACAATGGATTGTGGCTTTACTCTGCTGATGTAGGTTGTTGGTTTCAGGTTGTCAGGTCCCGATATGTATGCAGATAGGTTCAGGGCAGGGCGATGGCACTGATGTCACTACAATAGTATGCTGTGAGACCAGAGTAAACCTCGCCGTCACTTCGCCCAGCCGTCACTTTCGCGACTTGGCGAAAAAACCGCCAACACAAAAACGAGCAGATAAGCTAAAAAAATACTCAAAAAAACATATTATGTTAAAATTATAATACAAACAACTCAGACGAATTATTTCAAACGACTTTTAAGCTAACAGTAAAACTTTCGGCAAGTTTTTTCGAATATCGAACCCGCTTGAACAACAACGGTTTTCTCATGAACTAAAGGCGTCAGCAAAGATTTCTAAACGAACATCACATGCCAATATCATCAGCTATCCAATAAAACCGTTTTCATCCTCTACACTTTTTACTAAAGTTATCAAAATCATGCATAAACATGACCGGCTTTAGCGCTGCGCGACAATTTTCGGCAAGTTTTTTCGAATATCGAACCCGCTTAAACAACAACGGTTTTCTCATAAAATAAAGGCGTCAATATAGATTTCTAAACGAAAATCACTTGCCAATATCATCAGCTATCCAATGAAACCGTTTTCATCCTCTACACTTTTTATTAAAGTTACAAAATCATCCGTAAACATGACCGACTTTAGCGCTGCGCGACAATTTTCGGCAAGTTTTTTCGAATATTGAACGCGCAAGTTTCTTTAGTGTGTTCAGCTGTTTTTTTGCATTTATATATTTGTTATGTCCAAGAAATGATAAAAGACTAGAGTCTGTTGCTATGTATGACAACAGATGCGAATAAATAGCCTGAAACACACGTACCCTTAGCAGACTAACCGTTTAAACTAATTCTAAGTGATAGAAAATTATATTATAATATTTGAATCTTCAAAGCAGTGGGCCTAACCTCAGTGGCGATTCTAAGGTGTGGCCTGGGTAGGCCATAGCCCCAAAAATTTTTGGCTAGGCACCAGTTTGGCTTCCCAGTTGTGTGCTTAAATTTCATCTTCAAGTTTGTTTGGTTGGCATATACAGCAGATATCTTCCAGAAAAATTTTATACGATATTTTACAAGCGCTCTAGCCTTCATTCAATATTTCCCAAATGCATGATAAGCTGTGTTGTTCTTGACGACCGGTCGAATAGTGGTAGTTGTTTATGACGACTCACACCAGTGGTTGCTCGGATCCTTCGTGAAATTAGATAAGATCGCTCCCGTGGTCTGTTGGTGAAAGATTCAATTCGAAACTAAGAACAGTCGCAGAAATGGGAAGATTGATCTTCCGAGTATTTCAGTGTGACGTGGAACTGGATTGTATTATTGTCGGCAAATTGTTGCTTGTCCTAGTAACAAAATACATAAAGAAATGGTGTCTATAGTAGTTTCAGAACATATTTTTGATTCAGATTCATAATAATACACATATTATAGGTTTTTACCATTTTATGCATGTAAGTTATACTTTTGCAGAAGCTGAACTAGAGATCAATTTTAACAGCAGGCTTCACACCAAAAGACTGGCAAGCTTGTATTTTTCTACAAGTCTCTTTAGTGTTAATAAAGTTGATGAACAGATGGTTTGAGTTTTGTCATTCCAATAAATATTTTGTTTCACACACTGGTACTGGTGTTATGAACTGATTTGCTTTAAGCGTGATGTATTACTGCAAAGTAAGTTTAAATGAAAGTTCAGATGAAATCTAGCTGCTGTACAAGAAGAATCAAAGCCCAACAAAAAGTTATATTAAAATAAACTCTTTAAAATTAAAAATTTCAAATGCTCGGTTGCCACCCTCTACACATTAAATCAAAAATATCATAAAAATAAAAAAATCTGATTTAAATAAAAAAACTCCGATATAAATAAAAAAAATCCGACTTTTTAAAAAAAATCATGATTTTGATCAACTCTGGATATCACCTGAACATTATGCAATGCATGCAACCCAACTTTTTATTGATCGGTCAGATGTGCCCCATGCTCATGGCACACTCGACAGAAAAAGTACTCTTTTTAAATTGATTGTAAAATTTTTTCTGAAAGGCGTTGTTTTCATGTTTTGGCATGATATTATGTGTATAGAGTTACTTTATTGTGTGACAAATTTTGAGCTTGTTTGGCTTGAAATAAAGTAGCAGTGGTTGAAAATGCAAAAACGTGTCGACTGTACTCCGCCTTCCCCTACATCAGGAATTTCAGGTTTCACAGTTTAACCCTTTGATCGTATTCTAACATATTGAATCACAAATGGTTGGCGAAAACCACCTGGGTCAAGTTCTCAGCCAGCACTGTTGCTATCACAAAGAATATTTTAATTGAACAAATTTTTTAAGTAGTAAAAAAAGTAATAAAAAAGCATCAAATGAATGTCAGGTGAAATGAGCAAAAAAAACAACATACAACAGTTGTTGAAAAGCATGCCTATGTACAGGGGGTGGGGTGAGCAACTGCAGAGGTTGATAGGAGACAAAAATATTGGCTTAAACACAATATTGCAGAATGTGAAAAGCATATAAAACGAAAATCAACAAGAATTCTGGCAAGATAGTAGGAGGTTTATTATCGTTTTCCAAATGAATAAGGTGAAGAAGATTTCAAATTATTGGGAATGTTAGACCAAATTTTGGGACCAACATACTTTAAAGAAAGCCGAACCAGAGACGTTTTCATTCTAGGTAAATAATATTTTTACAAAGAAACAAGAGTCTTGTTTGATGTTTTTGGACTGATGCAATCTCAGTAAAGTAGTTATCAAAGTGATTTGGTAATCCACCACTATTAAAGGGGTGCATGAATTTGACAACTGACAATTTAAATAAGTCTGGTGCTTTGTGCTTGGAATAGAGTACAGGTGTTTTAGTATTGTCACATTCAAGGGTTCTTACAGCTTTGTTCTGCAATCTAATTAAAGGGAGTAAAGTCGTCTTGTTGGCCCTTCCCCGGTTAAACATTGAGTAAGATAAATAGGAATGGAAAAAGACCAAAGTAAACAGACTTGAGCACTGAAATGTTGTCATATTGTTTTAATTTTAACAGCATTTCACATGATTTGGAGAGTTGTGTCACAAATATTTAAGTTTGAGGCTTCCAAATAAGTTTGTCCACAAATATAACGCCAAGATATTATAAGCTGCTTTGTTTTTATATTGGGTGATGATTAATTGAAACTGAAAAATTGATGTTGTGGTTGTTCATTGGCATTAAATTGCCTTTGGAATAATTGATACATACTTTGTTAGCACGAACCAAGTGATCAATATTTTTGAGTCGAGTCAAAGTCGAGTCATGACTTTCTCGAGTCGAGTCACAAGAACTGTCGAGTCACTTGAAATTATTGGTTCACAAGCTCGAGTTAATGTCGAGTCAAATGTCGTTTCACATTTTTCCTATGTCTATTTTTTGCAGTGAAATGGTGCCCAAAAGCTATAAAATGGCCTACATTGAGCTACAAATGATGCCCAATGTTGTGTTAGCAATTTTAACTCCAGGTTATTTATATCTACGTTTTGTGAATGCAGATTCCATTTTGCACAGCTCTTACACTCTCAGTCCTTTCTCTAAGTCAAACTTTCTTCAAGAAATGTTTCCTTGTCTTTCGCATGTCCAGAAAATGACCTGAGATGAACATGGACTGGGTTTTGGATTTAGATCTTGCCACATTCTAGGATTTTGAAGGGTTTGGATTTTATAATTTTTGATCAACCAGATTTGGACTTGATAATGTTTTTTGAACTTCGTCACATCACTTAATTTTACCCATCGGGCAGGATTCGGACTTACGTTTGTCAAAATATTTCGGGCCGATTTCGGGCCTGCATACAATTTTTTTTGCCAACAACGGACACTTGTCGCCAATTACTGTTGAAGCAGTCGAGTTGTTTAAATCTTCAGTGGAAAATGATTAATTGTGGATTGCTTAGTCGTAATTAGTTTGCTACCCCATCAATACCTCGCAGAATCACAATTGTACCTATTTGACACACTCGGTAAATTTGGTTTTCGGGCCTAAATAGGCCTTCAAAAATGAATGTCGGGCTCGGGCCGGGTTCGGGCTTCAAAGTGAGGCCCGTGTACAACTCTGATCCAGTCACACTGTGCAAGAAAGTGTCTGGAGCACCGATTCCAGATCCCATTTTTATATATTGGAAAAATCGCAATGTATAATGTTTGTGGTGGCCTGGAAAACCTCAAAGAAGATTGCTGGCTATAAAGTAGCCAACTTCACAGAAAACTTAAAAATGGAAGATATAAAGTACTTGACTTCCCTGCCTCCAACCTACAGTGTTTTACCAAATGTCAGCAACTTGGGGGAAGACCTTTCTCCCTCCCCATATCTCGTACGGCTATGTGTACAATCAGCAGCTGATATTTTGCTGTTGTCACTGTATATCTGCTCAAGAGAACCTATTTGACCAACGAACTGACATAGGGTCGTGATAATATCAAATCCATTAAAATGTGAAACATCTTTAAAATCAACATGTGTGGTAGTCGTGTAGACAAAAATGCAGCGGAACTATCTTGTCATAATTTGGTCTGGGTTTGTCAAAAACTATACAAAGTATAGTCGTTCCCAACGGACCGCATCGGCGCTTTGTCAATCTCACATCGTGGTGAAGGCACTTCAGACAAAAGTTGTTTATCACAACATTTATTATATTTTTTGCAAATCACCGATCTTACTGATTAAAATGAATCTGTATTAATTTAATTTAATTTAATTTATTTGTTTATAGCAGACACGAAGTCCATAGTATGAACACACACACTCTGCAGAACGCAGGTTGATAAAAAC
>JGI24021J15306_10011685_pt1 | contig 10907 bp, 6 predicted proteins | sample Ectturendosymbi1_FD_15306 | JGI IMG/M metagenome (IMG submission 15306)
ACGCGGTTGCCTCTGCAGAGGAGCTCATGAAAAGCAGCCATTGGAGTGTGGCTTCCAAGCTGTTATGATTGCCACAAACCTTTATCCTGATCAGGACAATAACCACCGTTACGGCAGGATCTCCAGAAGCAGACTGGATAACCACGAGATCTGTACAACGTCACTATCATCTCACTTGACGTCGCTGCGACAGTTTGCACGTATGGACTGTGTGGTTGCGAAGGCAATTAACTCGCTGAAAATCTCCGTTAATAAGTTTTGTATGTGAGCTTCTTCCAGTGAAACCACTTTGTTTGGACTTGTGGTGCAAGAGCGAGCACACGCTTGTCCAGCGACAGACGCAGTAGATAGGAGTGGCGTTCGCTGGCTCGCCCAATTGAATGGGCCTGCACAGGTGAGCGGCGAGGATCTCTTACCTGGGCCGGTGCAGCGTCCGCTGTGCATTCGCCGCTGGCGATAATTGCTGGAACTGATTTCGAGACCCAGGATAATACTGTTTGCACGCGCGATCGAAAAATATTTACATGACGAGGCGCACGAGTGCAGATGTCGTGTGCGCGATAACGCGAGGCTTCGGCTTAAACGAACGTAAAGAAACAACACAAGCCAAAGATGAAGAAAACAAGTTGTCAAACGACGTATGAAACTCGGAGCCAGATTTACGTTTGCAGTCTAAACATTTGCGAAAAGACACAAGCGGTCGTAAGCTAAACAGAGCTCACTGGTTGGTTAAAACTAGTGTCATGTTTCAGCGACATATCAGTTTTGGGCGTGAAGGCATGCCGCAGCAAAGCAAGTCTCTCGATCGTCCGTTAAGAAGCGCGTAGCTCGAGGGCGGGTTTTAGCATCGAGCAAAGAATAAAGAACATCAACCTTTGTCAAAAGACCGATCGACTTTGGACGGTACAAAGTGCGGGTCATGACCATTGATACGTCGTAGTAAAATAGGCGTCACGCTTCAGTGGCAATGCCAGAGAGATCTATCCGAGCGGTTGCCACGTGCTATGGTCAATAACAAAAGCCGGGTACAACGAATTCCTTCCATTTTTTCTGTTAAGTGCATCAAAAAAACAGCAGAAGCAAGTAAAATACATTTGTGGAAACGCAAGCTTGAAGGGCAAAGGTCACAGCCAGTCACCAGGTTTTCCTCATCAGCGATATATAAACAGTCGAAACAAATCGGCGAAATTAACAGCCGGTATTAAAATCAAGCTTGCAACCTGCGAGCGATGCGGGTTTACTCGCGCTGCTTTTCAAGGTCACAAAGACAAACGACCCACATTCCAACAGATTCAGCAGAAACAAACGACGAAGGATATTTTACGTCGCCCGGTTTTTCGCGATGATTGAGAATTAACAAATTTTGAGCAATAATCTTATGTGTTGTCAAATGCCTAACTTTGTACTTTAAGAATTTTGTATTCCTAAAANCTTTTCCAAGGCAAAAAGTGTTTCAGTTTTTAGTGGGCCCAGTGTTTCAGTTTTTAGTGTGCCCATCCCGAGCTCTTTTTGTTTGGTGGGAATAAAAATCAAAAGCCCCGAAAAGTGCGTTCTTTCCCATGAACACCGAAGATGTGCAATGAATTTGTGTTGGTGCAAAAATCGTAAAGTTGGTATTCTAAACCGAAATAGAAACCAGCAATACAATAGCATCGGATTAATTGCAGAGCGAAAGATCTTATCGAAAAGAAACTGAAATTTTTTGGAAACATGATCATTATCAATGCGTTGTTACATTAGTTTGCACTCAACATTCAAGCGACAAGTTGACCTTCTTGGCAGTAGAGGTGGCGGACCGCAGAGAGTGGCAAATGTGCAACTCAGCTTTCTGCTACTTATCGTGTACGGCTCGTTCCGATTGCAACAGCGCCCGGCGCCAGGTTTGTCGTAAACAGCTACCTGGCTGTTTGTCGCGCTTGCACAGAACGGTTACTCAGCGCACTGTTTGCCTGTTCAACATGCTTCCACGTCACAAACTCGTTTCTTACGCAACAAATCACAGATCAGCGAATTGCGGTCACATTGCAGGCGGCGACGGGACGTGATGTGGCCGGTAAATTCGGCATGCAAAGGTTGTGAATGCAGCAAAGTTAAAATAGTAGATCTGAGGCAAAACTCAGACTGGAGGCACAAGTTCCGCGAAGAGGCAAGTTTTGCCATTTACGGTTTGGTGCTTAATTGTTTGATTCAAGCACTTTAACTAACCACTTTTCATCACATGACTGATCGCTTAACCTAAGATTTGTAATGAAGACGTAACAAAGACGGGAGGAGTGACTTATAATAATTTCAATAACAGAAAAAATTGCAGCGAAGTCACGTGCAGCACAGACGTCACCAGCTTTTGACTTCTGAGCGAAAACTGTGCAGTAACGTGACAATCCTCCCAACTCAATACAAAACTAACCTTTCAGTGATTGAAACATCAGTTTCTTAGTTTACACCGACTTATTAAAAACATCTCGACGTCGACAAACGAAAAAAATGCGCCGCTACTTCATTTCGTCCCACTGGACGAAGTTGGGTCATTGGCAACAAACAAGAACGTAGCCGGCTTGATGACATGGCATACACGAAAACGGAGTAAGTAAACGACGCGGGCTGACAGTGCGTGGTGAGTAATCCTGTCAAGTGCGCTTGGCTCGTAAATGTAATAAACGAAGGTAGATATCGAGCGAAGACGATACACATATTGGGCAAACACCGGACCACGCGGCAAGACAAACACGGATGACAGGCTGAAGTTACTGGCTTCGCACGCGATGTGGCAATATGCATACGCAGACACGTCGGTTTTTAATCAGTCGACCTTGGATGACCCGCGGTCGCAAAATCGCAGGGTAGCCAACCCTGGAATGGGAAAGAACCGAACTACCATTAAAAGCATATATATAATTTTTTTTGCAAGTCAATGCAGCGCAAACAAAAGCTGAACGAAAAGATGAGCCGTATCTGCAAACCGGATTAGTTCAGAACCTCAGCGCTAAAACACCGAAGCACCTGAGCAATAAAACACTAAGCACCATCTTGAAGGTTCGCAGCGGAAACGATCAAATACGAAAATCAGGAGCAAAATCTCGACCATGGCCAGCGAGAAACCAACGCAACAAATGGAGGGAAACCCCAACGTCGCGAACTTCTTTGTTCTGTCTTTGATATGACGCTCCTACTAGCATTCAAACCAAGGGTTTAAGCTTGTTTCGAGTACACGAAGGTGAGGGTAAGAATTCTGATGGCGAGTCAGTTTTCCTGATCAAATTTACGCTGCAAGTTGCAACACAGACCTAAACGAACAGAAGCCCTAACACTAGTGGTAAAAATCTGGTCGCGTGAGGTCCGTCGCTTTCCATTAAAAAGCAGTCAGTGGTGCTTGGTTTCAAAACAACTCAAATAGCCAGTGCTTTGTTCAAAGCTTTCATCACTGTATGCAAACCGATGTATATGGAACAAAATCAGGGCAACAAAAGTAAAAATGTGAATCTGTACGTCGTAATTTGCAGTTACATGTTCATCATCAATTCAAAGCAGAGAAATTGCACGACCGCGCTGTTCAACCTAGTTATCCACACACCTGCTTTTACTGCGCTGGTATTAAACCAGTTAAGCTTAACCCGGTTAACCAACTTGACCACAGACTGCGGAAAGGGCGAACATCACTGGAGACTAGCGGCGCGAAACAGCATCAGGAGATTGAACGAGCCGCCTAAACGGAAAAGATACGATCGATCACTTCCCTCACGCGGCAACGAATGCGTGAACCCGACTTTGAACTTAGAAGGTCAACCATACCGTCAAAAAACGGTCCGGAACGCTAGCAAGGGTGACTTTGGGTCACGGTTGGCCTAGTAGGCGGACGCTCTACGATTGCGCAGGGAAATTAAGCTGTTATTCCTCAAACTGCCACCTTAGTGAGGATGATGTGCTTGCACAAGAACTAATAACGATTGTGAAAATCTTTGAAAGATACAGGCTTGAACAAGGATTTAGCTTGTTCGTGCTTGATCTACAAAACTATGGCAGAGATTGTTGCCGTGGTGAAACGAAGTAGTGCGTCCTGGATATTCGCATAAAGTCAAATTGCTCACTTTACCACTACTCAAGGGTTCACACACATGATCTTGAGCGGTATACAAAAACCCTGAAGACAAATACTCCCATGACTTTTCATCTTGATAGTCTGAAATCGGGATTTAGGTGTGTGATTAGGCCAGGGCGCGCCACCATTAAAGTGCCTCTACGAGAATGCATTTGCAGAGATGACTGTCGCTCGCTGTAAGGTTGGAAACCGATCTCGATTACCACCCAAACTGCCCGAACATTTAAACAAGAACCAAGTTTGACCGTCTCGCTTCGTTAAACAAGTTAAACTAAGAATTTCGACAGTCGGTACAATTACTGAACGTATCGAAGATGAAATACGCTCAAGACTTTGTGATATCCTCAAAATGCGCACGGCAGAAACGTGGTTTCTATGTTTCAAATACGTGGTCAAGTTGCCTCAAGTGTACCAGCAGCGTTTTTAGCAACGACATCGCAACTCTGGCGAGAAGCGCGCGCCGGTCGATTGTGATGTGGTTGCAACACAATTTGCTGGTTAAGACGCGAAAGGCACAAAGCAACGAAAGCGAAGCTCAGCATTGAGGTCGCCTCACATTGAGGTTTCGCGCTTCTCAGTGCTGTTCACTAATGAGCGATCGTGGCAAAATATGTTAAAATTGTCAAATCCTTCAGTTCGTTTACGAACGTCGACTTGGGTTTGCGATCGAGCAGCTTAGAAAGGGTAAGCGCTGCACACGAAGGGGAAGAAAGATGTGGATCAAAGTCGTGAACTTTCTGGGCAGGGTTAAGGTTCTCATAACGTTTAATGACTTTTTTAAACTGGTATAACAACGCTGATCGTACAGAATGCAAAACCGTATCGTTCGCAAACGACAAGCCAGCTGCCTTGGGCACACACGAATACTTTCAACAACAACAAACAAATGACGATGCGGTTCCTACCTGTCGAGACATGTTCTCAGCATTGAGCAGCGTCGAAACCGAGAGCGAGTTGGTGTCGTCGACGTTCACTTTCTTGGTGCTGATCCGGTCTCTTTCGTTTTGAACCGCTGCGAAAGGCAAAGCAGACGTCGAATGCGATTGGTGGAAACACCACGCCACGATGCAAGGTTACAAGACCGCTCAGTGAATGTTCACCGCCGAAAGAATCTTTGCTTGAGGTGAGAGGAAAGGAAACGCCAATGACGTTTAGGCGAGAAACTAATCAAACGGCGTTAATTAAAAAATAGACACGGCCATTTCAGACCCTCGTCAGTGTCTTGAGCTGAAATGGCCCAAAACGAGCGTTGCAAAAACAACACGTCGGTGGCACGATCCTGTCCTATCCAGCAATTCGTAGAATGGAAATTACAACTTCTTAATCCGGGTCGTGATAAGCGTTAATTAAAATACTTTAACAGGTACTTGATAGACTTGTCTGGTTTCAGGTCGACGCACGACAATTAATTGTCGCGGTCGGATTTCTCGCAAACGCAAACATCGGTTGTTGTCTAGACCAGTGCTTCCCGGCCGGTGCTTCGCAAGACATTTTCGGGCGTGCCGCAAAAGTTTTAGAACTGTTAACAACTTTGTCGAATATTTTCTACACTACTAGCCGTTCTTTTTTTCAATAGGACCGACAAATCTGTTCTTTGTCTTCTTTAGGCACAGCGAAACATGTTCATCTGCTCGTCTATTGTGCAGCGATACGGCTTGGGCTCATTATTCACGACTATTCCGTAATAATAGACAGTGGACGTATGAATTCCGCAGTCTCGACGCGGAGAATTGCAACAAACAAAGAATCATTGTCTCACGCAGCAGCCACACCACAGCGCTGATGCGTTCGCCTGGCCGGGTTTTCAGAAGCGCAGAAGTGCGGTTTTGCTTTGGAAGGAGATAAGCGCGGTGGCTGTGTTAAGTTTGCAAGTTACGGTACAGCAACGTCCGTAACTGTACAGCGGGATTGTATTATATTGCAGATCGGAAGAGCAAGCGTAAATTTCAGGCAAATTCTTACAAGGAAGACGTTTTTCTATTAGTTACATTCCAGTCATCAGCTCTGGCGCGCCCCGTGAAGAAGAGTGAGTTGCAAAGCCCGTCGCGGCCAATGAATGTTGGGAACCACCGGTCTAGACACCAACTACCCGCCCCAGACACAAAAAATCACATTTTCCGGGAATTGCCACTTTGCTGCGACGCGCCGACCGCACTCAACAATTACAACCTGCGAATGTTCGTTACCTTCCTTCTTCATTCCCGCGCGGAAACATTTCCGCAGGCGACAGAATCGGCACTGATTGCGTTTGTCCTTGTCAACAGTGCAGCTGCGGTTGAACCTGCAGCGGATTAAAACGTCATCATTCGAAAACACCGGAATTCCCATTCGCGATCGCTCGCTAAGTCGTAGTGCATGCTATATGTTTTACCAAAAACCTTAAGTTAAGTCCTAAAACAGCGGGTAGTGGTGGAGAACCTATATACTACCAAAGGCCGCAGGAATTATGAAATATCGCTGGCTGGGCGCAAAAAAATGATTAATTTTATCTCAAAGTTCTATCTTTATCCTTCCAAGGAAAGTAAAGTGAGAGAATTGTAAGGAACGAGATAGACTTACTGTCTAAGTATCTCTTTGTCGTGAAGTTTCGTTTCGTTTCGACGCGATGTTGAGTTCAAACTTCGATAACGAAAATTCTGATGCGGGTTTCACTACTAAGGCCGCATTTAGTCCGCGGATCGCATGTTCCTCAACCCTGCCCTAAAGTCTACGATTTTATTCTGAATCAGGGGTTCTCAACCGGGGATAAATCTACGCCCTGGGGCTGAATTTTACCTCTCCTGGGGTAAAGTTAATGATGCTGAAGTTACAATACTTTTTTTTTCTACAGCGCTGCGAGTAAACAAAAAATAGGGGGTAAATTTTATGGTAGGAAGCTGGCAAGGGGTAAATGAGAGAAAAAAGGTTCAGAACCCCTGTTCTAAATGATTTACGATCGGTAGAAACATTGTTCATCTTTATAGAAAATGACTATCTTCCAGTTCTTAGCCTGACACCCACTAAAATCCGGAACAAAGTTCCCAACATATCAAGCGGAACGCAATGCTGAGCTGGTTGGTAAGCGATTGCGTTGCGTTGCATGTGTACTCGTACTGTAGGTGGAATGCCTCGTTTGGTCAATAGCAACTAAAGGCCGTTACGATGAGGCGCAACATGCCATGCAGTGCATTCATTTTGACTTCATACTTATTCCAGACAAGGCTGCCCCTAGCAGCTTATGCGAAGGTTGAACCTGGCTTTAAAAACAGACGAAAGTTTATCTGCAAACAAACACACAAACAGACCGCGCAAAGCGAGGCTGTCGATCGGACGGGCATGTCCGCGGGGCAGGGAAACGTTACCTGCACTGGTACTGGTGATTCTTGCGCACGCTTCTGCGGAAGAAACCCTTGCAGCCGTCGCAGCTGTTCGCTCCGTAATGCTTGCCAGTCGCCCGGTCGCCGCAGATCGCGCACGCTGCGCGGAAACCGACGTTAGTTTCTCGCAGGTGCCGTTTGAAATCACTTGCAACTTTGTGGAAGCACGACACGTGACTCCGCGTCACACCGCAACAAGTCATGTTTGCCACGGCAAACCGCGCGTGAGCGTGAAACTGAAGTGTTCTCGTTCATATGCAGGGCGTTTTCATCGTTTGTCTTCAAGGAGTCGAAACAACAGTTGGTGTGCAACCTTTGGTGAGATGCCGTGAATGCAGGAACAGCGTCGCCAAAATTCAAAATGGTTTCAAATGCACATAGCAGTCGTTTCTTTGAATAAAGTGAACTCAAACGTATAAAAACACGAAGATGCTAATTGCTTAACCGACGAAGCACTGCTATACCTCAAACCAGTCGCGATTCTTCGGTGGCGCTGTTAGCTCAAGCGGTTCTTATCGTCACTCACCAGTGCGGACGCCATCAGCTTCATGAATGGAATGGTTCGAGTCGTGGTCACTGCCCTGGCCGTTGATCATGGGAGCTGGCATCACAACAGGATCGGGAGACAGCGGGTGAGAGGGCGATTCGACCGGGATGTGGCCGGGCAGCATGGCCGGACTAGCGGGTCCGTAGTGAAAACCTGGTGCGGCGCTCTGCGCGCATGGCAGCGGGGGGGAATCTTGAAAAAAAACAAACCGCGGAATTGCATTGATGCTCCAGGGCAGACACAATTTTTAAAAACTTCAAAAGACTTTCAATGAAACAACTGCATTGAGCAAAGGACATACGATGGTATCGTAAAAACGCAACCTACCACAACCAGCAGGAAGAAAGCATGTTGAAACATGTGGCAGAAAAACTCATCATAAACTGTCGGTGACTAACAGGTGTTTGCCATGTAGACTAATTTGTGACGAACAGCTAGACATCAAGTTCAGGTTCAATGGTCATCACCAAATACCAGAAGCGGTTTGGGTTTCGAGCACGAAAGGTACAAACAATCTATGTTTGCCACTCTTCGCCGACGCTGATATAGCACCTCAAATCTGCTTTTGAAGCAAGCTACTCAACTTGCAGGAAAAACGTAACTAGGGGAACAAAATTAAACAGTTAGGAAGAGTAGCTGCTGCCCTATTACCGCACTGAACGATGCTTCGCTATCTAGAGCCCAGATCAACAATTAAACTTGAAAGATGTATAGGTGGATGGTTGCGCTGCGCCAAAATGGAGATAGTTTTCTACCAACATACGCAGCCAACCGCGTAGAAAGAAAAATTTTCGACGGAAAACGAAGATGAAAACGAAGTCAAAAATTATTGTCTATTTCTTTAGCAGCGCTGTTTCTATTTTGATTGTCTTGACTCGTTAAGGAGCAACATTTTCAGCGGTGAGCTCTGATTAACCACAACACTTATTCAGCACGCAACGAGAAATGCTTGAAACGTGACTAAACTGGCTGACGGGTGCTCTCGTAACAATAATTAACTGCTGGCCACATGTATGACGCATGACAAAGCGTCTAATCCGCAGACTCCGCAAGCATGTCGCGATAATTTCAGCACGTACCAAACAATGTCCTAAACGAGCTTGACATTTCAAACAGCTTGTGGACGTGGTCGCTTACACAAAACAGCAAAGCAAAAACAGCACTGCTGCTATGCAGGAACCGTACGCATGAAATCTCACGCGACAACATTCCGTTGTGATGAGGGTGCGACGCTTATCTGCGCTGGAAAATTGATGAAAAAACTTACTTGCCAAGGCACCACCTGTCCAGAAACCAAAATGTAAGCGCCTGTACATGGACGAACGATACGGATAGCTCATCTCGATGCAACGCTAAACACCCTACGATAATCTGCAGCAGAGAGACAGTTCAACACTTGGTCATACGGACAAAGGCGCGACAATCAAACTGAACCACTATTTGTAACTGCAGAAGACACCGAGATGGCGGCACCCCAACTCTATTCACACGCACGAAATGCTGCGGAAGACGAACAAGGTTTTGCAGGAACGTCAAGGTTGCCTGTCATGGTTGATAATTTGCATGGCTTCGTAAAGCAAATGACTAATACCGACGACCGCACATCAGCAAAGAAACACCCAGCAATCAAACAATATTCCACAGAGGTGTTAAGCGAGCATGGGTAAATTTTCCGATGCAAAGGCTGTTTCGTTAGCTACAACCGCACGTTCGCGTAACTGCGGAAGTTCTGCATGCTGCTCCTGACTGTTCTGCATTCGCAACAGCACTCAACCGCTTTGATCCTCCAGAGATCACCGTTTTCCGTGGTTAACTTTACGAATCTAAATCAAACCTTCCTTCGAAACGCGTTTGGGGGAACAGAGGCAAAACGGTATTTTTTCCGAACTCAAGTCAACTGAAACTGAAAACAAACTACGAATATTTTTGGACTCTACACTCCTGACGCATTTTTACTGTCCATTTTTCAGCTGTGGGCTTCAAATTTTCACGCTGATGTTGTTGAGCACACAGATGCTGACGCACAAGAGGCCAGTAGCACAAAATTCATATTGCTTTTCCGGTAATACAAGGAAATCGACACCAAGTGAAAAGAAGAATTTGCTGCAAAATGTCGGAAAGTGCGATGTTCGGCGGCGGCGGCTCTTTTGCTGGGAAGCAAGCGTATTTTTGAATACCCTTGCTTCGTTTTTTGAAGTCTTCGTTTTTTATGTTTTGAAGTCAGCGCCCCAAACTTAGGTAAAAACAGTTGAAACATCTTTGGCACCAAGAAAAAAATTTTTTTTGTCGGCCAGTGTAATTCAATCGCATCGGCGATCTCTATCCAGATTAGGGTCATTACGATATGCGAAACCTCTGCTTGGTTCAAGACGAAAAATCCTCCTACATTTTTAGATTCTACACTTTTCCCAGACACGAAGGCCAATAAAAGTTTGTCCAGTCACTTCACAAAAAAAATTGTGTAACTCGCAATCGTTTTAACGAAGGCAAGATCTCGTATGTGAGTGTTGCCGTAGCAGCAGCCCTCACTGCTGCTTCGCCTAGTGATTTTTGGACTGACCTAGTGATCTCGTGGTTTTTCAGTTCAATCTAGTGCTTTCAATTTGTATTTGAAGATCGGTTGTCTTCTTTCCAACTTTTCAGCCCTTTTTTATCCGCAAACAATTGATTACGTGAATTGCTGACTGAATTATATGCACCAACAGAACTAATAAGTTTCTCTAGTCTGAGTTTCTTAATTTTTTTCACTTCTGTGCTGTTTATTGTCGCAATGTTGCGTTTGACCTTATTTTTATTTCTTTGCAGGAACTTTGGAATTGCAGTAGAAATACATGATTGATTGAATGACAAGTTGACTGATCTAAAATATTCTGTGAGTGTTGTGCTTTTCAGCTCTTGAAAAAAGCCT
>JGI24021J15306_10011688_pt1 | contig 10905 bp, 10 predicted proteins | sample Ectturendosymbi1_FD_15306 | JGI IMG/M metagenome (IMG submission 15306)
AAAACCGTTGTTGACAAAAAAACAAGTTTCGAAAATTCAAATCCGTGAGGCATATGTTAGTAGCCTTACAATAGAAAAAATCATCTACTTACAGCATTTTAATGTTTGTGATTCACTTTGATGCCCCCTGCTTTAGATGCTCGGGACAGTCGCCACGTTAACCCCCGTTTGCACGCCACTGGGTTCCTTAGTCGACGGACAAGGGCATTGTGTTTAGCCTTTATCGGGAAATAGTGGCCATCAAATAAATTTCGCAAGTCGGAGTAGGGCGCTGCAGCTTCAATAATATGTAAATCCGTAGGACCTTAACAGTAGTTATTTGTTTGAAAGTACGATTCTGACAGCCCGGGACTGATAATCGTCTCAATCAGATTGTGACTAATATCCTCTTGCCTGGAACACAGCAGCACAAGCTGACATTTAACCTTTCTTTAAGCGTCAAAGGAACGAGGTCTTGTAGATATGGCAAACTAGCGTCTTTGTTCTGTTGCAGTGACTGTTCTTCGTATTGTATCCCAATACTGCAGTTTGTCAAAATACTTGATGATGCTGGCCTAACACGTACGACTTTTATGCATTATACAAGGGCACTGTGTTGATGCAGCTTTGCAGTTAACGGTTGTACGGGGCGCAAAATATTATTTCCAGAAATTTTAATTAAACAACTTTTATTTTCGCCAAGAATTTTTTGCGCACGTTGCGCCCATGGCACATGCCTGCCACACCCTAGCTAGAGCAGAGGTACCCAAACTACGCTTCCGGACCGCATCCGGATGGCCAACCAGTTTATTTCGCCCCCCCAATGCCTTGCATATCTTTTAAGCAACACGTTTCCGTCTGTGGACAGCAGTGTAACATCATTGGCGGCTGGGTGTCTCTTGTTCACTTGTCTACCGCAGCAGAACTTAGCTGCAAGCAGCGCCATTAAAGTGCAAACAAAATGGTGTGATTTTATTGTTGATAATGTACTACAGTACATTTTATCAACCTATTTGCATAGATTACGTTAACCGCACTGTATCCGGCAATCAAGTGGACAGAAAGTCGCGACTTCGGCCCTCGGGTCAACAAGTTTGGCCACCCCTGCACTTCAGTGCAAAAAATGCAGGTCCACCAGAGAGCGGGGGGATGGCGGGGGCATTGCCCACCTGACCTTTCAACCGGATGCCACAACAAAGCCATAAGTAATTTCATGGTTTATCAATACAGAATTGAAACAAATTTATTGCAGTTACTTGCGCGCCAACAAAAATCTGAAGGGTTTCTATAATTTCTGTTATTATTTTAGACGTCAACATTGTTGTTAAACAGAAACAAGCATAATTGTTAACGATTTTTTGTTTTTTTATAAATTTACAATTCCCTCAACTCTATCACTGCTTCGCCTACACTTCCGTTGCTCCGGCGTTCCTGAATGAATGCGATTGAAATGTGCATTTGAAACGCCTTGCGTAAGCCTATGTACAATTCGTTCCATTCATAAAATTCGTTCCACTGTATTGTGTGCATGTGTGCATTTAAATCTTCCGTTTTGGTTTGATCAAATTCAATACACAGTCGGTTCGATAAGCAGTAGTTTTAATAAATTTCGTTCGATAATCTGTCGTTCGAAAAGCTCCCCTCACTGTTAGTTCAACAAACTGTCGGTTCGATAAACTGTCGTTTTGATGAACTGTAGTTCAGTAAATTGTCGTACTGATAAATGGTCCTTCGGTAAAATNTCGTTTCTATACATTGCAGTTCGATGAACTGTCGTTCGATAAACTGTTTTTCGATAAACTGTCGGTTTGATGAATTGTCGTTCGATATATTGTCGTGTCACGTACATTATCAGTGCTCGCACGTTTTGTGTTTAATTGGCAACCCTGGTAATGATGATTCACTACTACTAATGTCTTCTGTTCATGATAATCCCGCCTGTGACGGATTTGCACGTGATTCTGAAGAGAAGAAAGCGAATGCGAAAAGAGAGTTTGACCGACAAAACCTGGCCTAGCCCTACAATATCATATAGGGGTTGAGCCAACCCCCGTCAGTGGTGCGGTCATCTGGTTCTTATGTAAACAAACGCAGCAGCGCCCTCCACGCTTCAGAAGCTGCCGATGCTTGTTTGACATCTCGCCTGGTGCGTGTAACCTTTTTCGCGCAGTCTGCGCTTTTCTCCTATGGAAAAACGGCCATGGTTTCGGGTTAAAATTGCCCCGCTTTGTAGTCAGTGTGCGTTTTTCTCCCATGTGATCGCTGCAATTGTGGCAATTTAAGGGCCGTAATGCATTTAGGGCGTGCTTCCTCACCAGCACGGAGCAGGAGATGTTCTTCAAATGCAATATACAGTATATTTTAAATGAGCTTAGATTTTTGAATTTTTTCTGAACACTAAATTGGGGTGAGGTCCACCCCCTCAGGTTTGAGTTCCACCCGCTCAGGTGTGGTTTTCCTTTCATCAGTAACAGTATCAAGTTGAAGTACAAAATAACTTTATTAGTGCGCAAACCACGGAATAAGAGTTAAGTTTCCTGCGTAGTTTGTGAAATCAACGTAGTTGAATGAAAATTTTATTTTAAAAAATGGGCTGCATTAACCCATTTTTGTAGTTCACGTGACGAAAAACGAGGTTTAGTGTTGTAGGGCCCAATAACTGAGCGTCGTCTAGACCAGGGGCCTCCAAACTTTGTTTTCCGAGGGCCACATAAGCAATTGCACAACATGTCGAGTGCCGGACATTTAACGTGAAATAACTGTTTCGGGGTATGCTACATTCTGCCAAATCAACACATTCTGCCAAATCAACAAGTTTTGGCAAATGCATTCATTTTCTTTATTGGCAAAATGTCNTAGCGGGCCGGTTGAAATGGCGTCCCGGGCCGTTTGGAGACCTCTGATTCAGGCCTTTCGATAAGGTAAAGAAACAAAAACAAACTGTAAGCCGCCTTTGACTCTAAGTCGCACGAAATGATGATAATAACCTTATACGCTGCAGCTTACAATCGAATAAATACTTCAAAAGTGAATTTATCATTCACATCACCCACGTAATATTGAGTGCAAAAATTTAATGAGCTACTTTTCACAATTTTCACAACTTTTCCGTTTTATCTTGCGATATAATCAATTCTTTGATCGAACTGCTGCAGATTTTCGTCTTTTTCTCAGTTGAAACCAAGCATTTTGCCCTACTTTTCCTGGGATAATTTTTATATTGCCCGTTAAATCCACAGCCTAAGAAAACCGTAACCTTAACATAATGATAAGTTTTGAAAATCATGATGACCTGCAGTGAATTGAAAGTATTGTAATTTTTAANGATATTTTATGGAAGCGTAATCAGGGCCGGCCTCAAGCTGATGCAGCTGCATTGGGCCCCGCGCCATGGTGTTTGGGTAGATTGTTCATTTTTGCCAGATACACCTTGCGCTTGAGAATTCAGTGGAAACGCCATATAAATTTCATTGTTAACAAAAAACGCTCTCGTCAGAACCAGCGAATTTCCTCTCGAACGTTAGAAAAGGTGGTCAATTCTCGTATTAGTGCTTTACTGTAGATTTGCGCTCTACCCCGATCGTAACACGGTTGACTAAACACGATGACGTCATAAAGTCACTGCTCAGAGAGGCCCCGCGCCCAGGTCTTGCATTGGGCCCCGCACCTGCTAGGGCCGGCCCTGAGCGTAATCACCAAGCACATGGTACATCCGTTCCAAAACAGATTTTACCCTACGGCAAAGGTTTCTTCTATATGGCAGAAATTCGGAATACCCCCAACTAAAACATCGCGAAAAATGTTTTGAGAAATCAGATTATAGTTTTGTACATTGCGGCTTGATTATACTGCTGAAAATGAATCTGTGATGCATAAGCAATAAAGTAAACTGTGTTTGATAAGAACTTTCAACCCATCCTCACATAACGCCTCACTTTCTTATATTTTTTATGCAGTATTTATCTCTCAACAAAGAAGATGTTACAAAGAGATTATCCCAATGCTCTCGCACCACAAAGCCGCAAGCAGCCTGATTCTTACAACCCGCGGGACGATCTTCGGATTAGCTTTACTTCTTCCTGCGCTGTGCATATTTCTGCAGTAATTAGCCCGGTGGAAATGGTGAAACTTTATCAAGGAGGCAATTGTTTGAAGTTGCCTCCATGCTCTTTGACTACCTATAACGCGATGGTAGTACTGATTTGCTTGAGAGCGTTACTAAATTTTTCCTGTCATGAGGAATGGCAATGGATTTCCATAAAGCTAATATCGGGGATTTTTCGTCGTGATTCCCGTTGCAAGGTCTGTTTCGAAGATGAGAATCTGATGATGATGATTTGCATAATACCAGAGAGAAAGATGAAATTTGCAGTGGAGGTTTGTTTTGAGGCTTGTAGAAAAGCATGTTGTTCCCAGGTTCACATTTTCGGGATGGGAAGAAATAAAAGATACGTTTCAAGTGACTTTTGCGTTGAGTTTCGCTGTTTGAATAAAAGCATAAAAAATTCACCAGTTAGTGCCGAACGCGTAAACATTTTATGGAAAGAATTTTGCTTACTCAAACGTGAAGGCGAAGAAAAAATGTTGGAGGAGCTTGAAATTCAAGATAACAATACTCTGAATAACTCGCAGCAAGGTGCTTTGAGTTCATTTAAGGACTTGATTTTGCTGAAAATTATCGAGTTGCATTCGAAATCAGAAGATCGTCACATCAAAGAAGCAAAGAAACGTAATCCAAGGAATGCAATTTCGAATTCGATGGAAATTAATGAAGAGATTAGTGAATTAGAAAATTATAAGGTCTTTTGTCGATGCATGGATAGACCGATTTTTCGTAAACGAGATTTTGAAGCTATTGAAAAAAAAGAAACAGAGTTACCTCTTATAACAGACCTCTACCTAGCGTCAGTTAATCAGATAGAGAAAAAACAATTTATTGATTTAAAAAATACTGGGATCATTCGCAATTTCTTGAAATATGTTTGTTTCAGAATGCATGGAGAAAAAATGATACAAATGTATGAAATGTACACTATACGCACTTTTGAAATCACGAACAGAACCGAGAATGCTCCAGTTGAAAGTACTCATAAATTTACTTTTCACGAAAAAACTAAGATAATTCTTGATCCAGATTTTGATGAAGCGCATAAAACCACCTCTAATGATTTTCCGAAAAAACGAACACTTAAAGGTGGACTTAAAAAGTCTGAAAGCAGAGTCGAAGCGTCTTTTGCAATGCAGAGAAACCAAAACAGTTTCCACTTAACAGGAGAAAACATTTTTGGCAACAAATTTGAGTCGTCACTAATTTCTCCTCAATTTGACGCTGCAGTGAAAAAACAGTTTTTTGTTCTCGGGAACGTATGCACCCATCTGATTTTGTTTCTTTTACATGTACTTGGCCTCTTCATACCTTTGACATTTGATATCAGTGACAGAAATAACTTTTGTAGAGCTATCAACTCGTATCGTACATTAAATGAAGTTAAAAGTGTAGTCAGAACATTTTATGATGAAGGAGAAGATGACCAGAAATTACACGCGCCTCCTTCAGTCGATTCGCAAAGGGGTGAGTTGTAATAATTTTATAATTGAAATAAAGTGAATAAAAATATAGTTGTTTTTCGATGCGAGGTAAAAAACCACAACAACAATTGAAACCTAGAAATCAATGGTTGTATATCATTGTCGTGAAATTTGTCCACATTTTGTCTTTTGCAGCATGTCGCAGTTTGAACCCACAAGGCCAAGTCAAACGTACCATTTGTACGAAGCACAGACGACAACTCATTAAATAATTTTTTCCGCTTGACCATAAAACTGCAAATCTACAGTTAAATTTTATTTTATTAACGTATTAAACTGTATTGAAATAAGGTGCATACTCTTCAAACACACAAAGAGCGTTACATCGGGTTTGTAGTTCTGTACAGTTTTATATTTTCTATTCAGCCTTGAGAACGACTGCTCAATAACAGTGTTCTTTTAGACTAAATATTTTTAGAAATACTTACTTTTCACGTTAATCTGTTGATTGAAAAGCGAATTGACCAAACTTTACATTTAGCGATAAATACATCAAAGGAATTAGTCGATGCAAACTTCATTTTTACGTGTGTGTTAATTTCAAAGTTTGACTTTTTGGTAACTTCTATCGACTTTTTATGATCACAAACACCAAATCGTTGAACTGTAGAGAATAAAACGAAACCAACGTGGCTATTCATCAAAAAAGGTTTATTGGTTATTAAATATTTATTCTAATCGTGCAAACGTGCTGTACGCATTTGGAAGTATTTGTAGTTTTCAGTAATTTCCAAATTTTGTTATATTCACGAAGGTTATTTTTGTCAAACGAACTTGTTCAAAAATGCCGGAATTACCTATTTTTCACTCAATTCTTACAGTTTGTATGATTTTGTATGTATAGTTGTCGCAGTATAATGATTGACTGTTGATACCAGTAGAGTAGTTTGTGCTTACAGTTTAGCAGATTAGTCTTCGTCGTTTACTTCGCAATGAAACATAACAATTTGGCTTGTGCCTATACTAGCACCTCACTGTAGATCCTTGTATAAAATTCTTTTAAAGAGCGTTACATTTTGAGACCCGCTAACAAAAAATTTAAGCCGGACAAACCAACATTTTTTAAAGTTGCGTACTTTGAGATATTTGGAATCGTGTTAAAACACCTGGATATATGCAGAAATAGAAATAAACATCACAACAATTTTTTGACTCTTGATCAAATATCTGTTAAAAACTGACAGAAGAAAAACAGCAAAACCAGCAACTATACATGCAATAAGTTTAGTAGTTTATATTTGTAAGGATTTCGAAGACCTCTGACTTGGTCAAACGAAATCAGATAAATTAAAATGAATCGGTGACTTAAACCTTTTTATATAGTTCAGAGCGTCTTTTCTAGACAAAATTGGATGAATGGTGATACTCAATAGAATGCATAACAGTTGATGCAAAATCATTGGATGCAAAAAACAATGACAATAAGTACATTGCATTGGTCCACATCTACATAATAGTAAATGAAAAAAAATTTTTTTGATCACTTCCACATAACAGTGAATAGTGGACACTCTTTTTATGAATTTTTGTTGATTTTAGTTTAATACATTCCAACCACAACAAACATTTTGTTAAAAAATCATACAAATACGCAATTTGCTCTTCTGGAAAGAGCTCGCAAACACGTGCAAAACGTAAATATTACGGTTAAAAAGTCAAAACGTAGACATAAATGTCTGCAAATACGCAAAATAACACTCCGAAAAAAATCAGCGTAATAAATGAAGAACAAACGCTTTTAATTGTTCTGCCATTTCCTCATTTGAATAATATTTGTAGAAATGAATGAAAACGAAAACATATTGTTTTATCACTGTGAAATACTAACCTTACAGCTAAACGTGGTGATTTTTAGGCAATAGTACTGATAATAAGCCGAAGGTTCTGAATGTTTGCTGCACCAAATGTTTATTTGGCCATTTGCTCTTAGTTTGATTTTTTCTTTCACAGAAAACGTGTGCAGAGAAAGATATCGACTCTCCACCTTTCAGCGTTTTCCACAATCGGTTCCCATCAATGCAAGTCAATTTGCAGCAGCTGGATTCTTCTATACTGGAGTTGCTGATGAAGTGAAGTGTTTCTCGTGTTCTAATGTGTTGAGGAACCTGTCTGGAAGAACCGACCCTTTTTTACTGAGCTTGCACAAGTATGTACAATTTTTACCATAAATGTTCGATCACAAAAAGTGTAAAGAATTTGTAGGGGTTGTTGGTCAAACGATTCCGAAAAACAGTCAACCTCAACCTCAACGCACAATGTATGCTACAGTATATTTGTTTTTGTTCACAATATCGTATATGTATTTTAAAATTTTAATCACAGTGTTTGCTGAAAATCTTGCAGTGAAAGTAAACAGTTTATGAAACATGTCCGTTTGATTTTTGTACTGACCACATTTAGGAGATTTATGCAGAGCTTGCACAATCAAAACTTGTGCTTATTAGCAAACTACTTCAAGTTTTCTATTTTGTTGGCTGGGTATCTAAAGTACAGAGTAATGCAATGAATAAGTTTTATAGCGAGTTTAACAAAATCGAAAGCTACTTCAAAAATGCGAGCAAGTTGTTTTTAGGTGGATTCAACTCCTGGTAAAAAAAATTGCAAATTAACTAGTGTAAACGCTGACAGCTAATTAAAAAAGAAATCCTGTGCAACAAAATACTGCTGTTTGATAATGAAGAAGTCTCTTGAGTTAAATGGCTGTTTTCACAATTGAGAATATATAAACTTTTTCAATAAACTTGTGATTGGAAGAAACTTTTTCAATATAGTTGTGATTGGAAAAACAATTTCATGAAGTCCTTGTTAAATGAAAAATTTATTGTTGTTATGCTCAGTTATGATGGCGGTATTTGCTGTACAGTATATTAGCGGTTAGTGGTAAGATTTTTCATTGGTGGAAACAACTCGGAGGGTCGAAGTGAACGAAGTTGATGAATGATTGCTTTCCAAATTTAAATAAAAGCAGTAAACAGAGTCGGTCAGGACAACGTATGACAAGCCTGTCGTGGATTAACGACTCGTAAGCCAAAGATTTTAAATAAACTTTTCTCAAACACATAAAATTCATTGACCTTAAAGCTTCAACTTTGCTCGTGATAGAAAAGTGTGTTAAATTGTTCAAGAACGAAACCAGTTAAAAAAACGAGATCTTTTTTTCGCTTCATTTCACCCCTCAAAGTGCAATAACCAACCATCAAAAACAAGCAGAATGAAAATCACAAGAAGGGTAAGAAGAGAAAAAACAATTTTTCGGGTTGACTTGTAGTGATGTGAAAAACTGCGTTCTGAATGTACTTTGGTTAAAATTGAAATAATGGTTTCCTGTTGATTACCGTGCAGCATATCGATATAGCATCGCGGTGATTCAAACGTCGTCAAGCCTCTTTGACTGACCCGCAAACATCACATTTTATCAGATTGTTGTGAACACATTTGTATTTCGAGAATGTATCTGTTCATACCCTGCTAATCAAGTTGTAAGAGAAAGCCTAGAAATTTTTAGGAAACCAGCCTTTGCAACTTTTTTATTCAATCGTTTAACAAAGTTCCTGAATATATATTGAGGCTTGTATTTTGGAATAAGGAAAAAGGACTATGTCAAATTTTCTAATTGCAGAGCAGACTGCCGATTTGCACGGGGACAGGATGAATGCGGCAATGTGCCATTGAATTCATTTTTGGAATCAGGAATTCGTCCTACTCCTCCTACTCCTCCTACGGTACGTTTTCTGTTCTATAGGGTTTCAGTCGATGTTTTATGTTTTTGTTGCATAAACGATATTTAAAGTGATGAACTGAAAATTGTACACGCATGAAATATCACGAAAACCTGCTTGGCACGCGCGCCAATATGTGGCTTTGGATGGCTCGTGTTTCTCGTTTAGCTACAAGTGCGAATGATGATGAATAGGATCAATTGCAGATAATTCGGAAAATATTGTCTCCAACAGGAACATTAATGTATGTGCTTCGAAGTGAAAAAGATTTATTTAAACACTGAAGTAGCATTACATAGCTTTATTTAATAAAGTGCATCGTCCTCATTGCAGCTCTTTTTTCAAAATGGAAACAGGTAGGTGACAATCTTGTTGTGCTTGAAGACCAACACATTTTTCACATGCAAGTGTAGCATTCGCTTATTGTCTATGATGCAATGCACCATGATATGCCTTGTCTTAATTGTTCTACTGGCAATTTAAAGACGTGACTTTTATAAAAAGTCAATTAATTGAATCAAGTTGCCTTGTTTACTATCTTTTGACCTTTAGGGGTGACTGTCAAAAAACAGTTCGCTTAAATGTGTAACGCACCGTTATCGAAACACCTGCTATCGAAATGTTGTTATTTTAGTGTTCGGATTGTCGATTTACGTCATTGTACTTGTTCCACGATTACGCCGTGCCCGTTATGGACTCTTAGTGATTAGGCAGCATCATCTTTGAGTGAATGTATGTTAAAGCTGCTTTAATACAGTCTCTCTGCGGTATATAATGGACAACAAACGAAGCCAATTTTAAAATTGGAAGTTTGCCATTTTTATACTCACGTTTCTAGACATTGACTGTGAACTGATTTGTGAAAAACATTACAACAATGTGTCAGTCCAGCAAGGGCGTAGCGTCCATGAATGCCTTACTTTTAGTGAAAAAGACCTGACTACTTCAGAACTTCAAATTGAATTTCGAATCATAAACAGGTGGAAAAGTAAAACATAAGGACTTCACGCAAACCTTCGTTGTCAAAGATTTTTTACAATTCAAGTTAGTTCTCCTAAAAGAGCCTTTCAAAGGTGTTTGGTTTTGTTATTGAATTCCGTTAGGCAAAACTGGGTAAACACGCATGCGGAACGGGAAACGAGCATGCAAAATCTACAATTGAATGCGTGTTTCCGAAAAAAAGCTTAGAAAATAAGTACGTTTTTGTTGAAATGCGCAAAGGTTTTGTAGCTGAACAACCTTGTTTGCTAGTAGATGGCTGCACAAAACTTGTTCTATTCAAAAGGGTCTGTTTATTAGCGAAATGTTTTGTTTTTGGATAACGGTATATTTGCTTTTCGAAAATACTGCAAAATTGCGATTGGAATCAAGGCATGCAATTTTCAGTTTTGCTTTCGCTTAGTGTGACGCAAGCACCCTGGACACCTGAGTCTAGTCACATGACTTGCTGTAGCTTTGTGTTGTGCGTTGTAGTAATAGCGGCACAGACTGCAGAGAAGCTGCAATTTGTTAAGTTTGGTTTTCAGGTTGCAATTACAGTAGAACTCCGATTATCCGAACGCCTATTATCCGAAACGCTTATTATCCGAACACGACTTTAACAAAAGAAATTAGAACC
>JGI24021J15306_10011690_pt1 | contig 10903 bp, 10 predicted proteins | sample Ectturendosymbi1_FD_15306 | JGI IMG/M metagenome (IMG submission 15306)
TTATTGCGACTGATTCGCTTGATGTATGGTCACTGCGGTGGCTTTGCTATTATTGCTAAATGATAAGTGCAAGCCTGAATCGTTGCAAAGGGATGGAAGACTAGGTTGGAGATTTCCTCAAACAGCTGGCTGCAAAGCTAGAACTTGTTTTGTTGATTGCTAAAAAGTGTCAGTTGTTTCGTCGCTGATGTTACTTCAATAACACTGACAATATTGCCGTGAAGCTGTGACACACAAAGCTTCACATTCCAACCTGTGCAGTGTTTAGAAGATCTATATTCATTCATGCTTGTCTCAAGAGTACAAAACGAGATAGCTGCTAAATCTTACCCTCCAACCGTTGTGGCAATGAATTCTTTCCCCGGACGTCAACACATGAATTCCATTTCTCTGTGCACCCAAACATTTCGTGAGACTTCGTTGCGGGACCGTTGTTAAATTGGCTTTGATTTGTGACACTCTTTCCGTCAAAGATGCCAACCGCTGATTCAGACCTGAAACAAAGTATAATACGCAATTGTATCGTTATGATTTGCTTCAAATGCAGCAACATTTGAAATCATTTTAGGAGTGAAAGCCTGAGAGAACAAGTTCCAAGGTTCTGTTAGATTACGTATTCTTGCACCTATGGCCTTTTCGGGAAAAAATATATAATGTTTATATGTGGGGGACCCGTTGCAAGGGTAAAAACATGATGTTGACGATTGACTTCGGATAACACTGAGTTTCCTACATGACCAAATGCTGACCAGCGCGAGTTAAGCCTATAGTGGTTGTAGAAGCACTAGTCATGTCTCCCGACTAACTAATATGATATTTTAAGATTCCAAGTTTTCACGTAAGGTTCTTGAAGGAGTCCACCGCATTAAGCACCTTTGCACATTTCCAAACCCTGCAGCACAAAATTTTCTTTACACAGTATGAGATCTTGCTAGAACACAAGATGGTCAAAACCTGCGACCTGAACACTATTCAGTACAATCTCTCACCTGCGCCAGTTGAAACAAAAAAAAACATCTTGAACAGACAATCGAATAAAATTGCCGCGAAATGCCTGCATTTCATTAACATGCACAAACATCCGAAGTGATTTATTATCCACTATACACCGATTTAACATGTTGGACACGAAATAACAGCTATCCAATGCAGTAAACAGTTATCACAAGTTATTTGCGCAACTGCAAAGAGTTTAAAAAAAAACTGCGATCTTCAAAGTATCAGAGCTACGAACCAAAAATCGTATAGATCTGCCAACAATTTAGCTCTACAAAAACGTTTTGGTGCCAAATATCTTGCTACTTTGTGAAAACTGGAAAGCTTACCTTCACTCCAAAAATCTTTGCACTGAAGCGCAAACGAAATAATTGATAAGTGCAAGTAATGCTTTGTTTGAAATGCTGAACTCATTACAAAACGGGTGATTACAATTTCAAGATGTTCCAATACTGTTTTTGATGCACGATCGATAAATGCAACTTACATACAGTAGAAGTTTACAAAACAAACATAATGGTTGAAAAGAACCAACAACGATAAAATCAGTGATTTAAGTGAAATGATATTGAGCACTCAGAAAACAATTGTTTTGGTCGCCAGCTGGTTGTAGTTTCTTTTTCTTATCTGACTTTGCAAGAACTTGCAGTCACATAGGTTCAAAAACAACCTATTTTTGAAAAATGATAAACAATAAACAACTTACCATTGAATAAACTGCGCATTTCTTGTTCAAATGTTTCAATTTCGACAGTTGAACCAGGCTCTCCTTTCACGCCTTGAGACCCTTTTTCACCACGTGGTCCAGCCGGTCCGGTTGGTCCAGCTTTACCAGGAGCCCCAGATTCACCTTTTTCGGTCTGGCGATTGTTTGAAGGACGGCTGCTGTCTTCCCCGCAAACCCATACAGGTCTACACTCCTGACACAACGTGATGCTTGTGCTAAGTGCAAAGCAGACCAAAAGTAAACTCAATTTCATATTGCAGAAGTTCGCCTATTCATTAAAAGCGAAAAGCAAATTCAATTTCTCTGGGCGTAAAGACATCAATGTAAAAGCTGTTTTGAAGTGTCATACTCACATTTATCTGTAGCATCAACATAAAATCTGATATATAATAAAATATATTATATAAACAGTTTATGCAAACAGGAAAACATATAACCCAAACCATTGCAATTGTGCGTTACAACAAAATATACAACAAATTCCATTAATATGTAGAAGAGAATAAATCTTCACATCGTCATCACACATTCCAATCGATCAATTCTTGAAACTTTGAATTTTTTCACATAATGTCTTTTGCAAAAGCAGTACCATCACTACATATTTAACATCTTTACTATTTACGTCAGCATCCAATTTTATTGTCGGTGAAATAAAGCAAGCCGAAGGCCAGAATGAGGTACGTTGTTGTTTTTTTTGCTTGCTAGAAGTAGTTTGAACCCTTTTTGGTGGTTAGTGAGTGCTACATTTCTTCAAAATGAAAAAAGCTTTCGTATACCTACCGTACGACAAGCTTTAATTTCACCAAATGAAATGCGATGTGCTGGACATCCTAATGTCAAATTGTTCTTGCCTGAAGCAGTTCTGCTCTGCAGAATACGCATTCCTAGTCACTGATTTATATATTTCCAAGCCAATATCCAAGACATAGGTACATTTCTTCTCTGAACCATACTGGATGTTGTGTGAAAACAAGCAAAACGGAACTCTACAAAAATTGTTTCATCTATATTTTTTATGTTTTTTTTCACTGTACTTTCAAACAACTAAGTACAGCCGATTTTAAAGTTAAAACTTGCTATTTTGTGTAAATAACAACACATGTGTTTATTAATTGAAGTCAATGAGAATCGAACTGCAAACACAGCGACTTCCCAGCGTTAACGTCTTCCGCGAAGATCAACTCCTGACCTCAAAGAATGTTTCATCAATTCAGCCAGAGCTTAAATGCAAGATGGCTTGAAAGGAATCAACATTGGTTTCCGGCGATTGTATCAAATTTTTTTATGTATAAACCACTCTTCACATTTATCACATGTGAACTGTTTTTACTTGGAAATGGTATGGCAGTGATACTTGCAAAGAAAAAAGTTGAGGAAACATCCTTCAAACTGCTTGTGCATTGCAGGAAACCACTGAATGGCTGAACTTTTCAAATGACATGATGAAGGTTCTGCAAAGCAAGACACACTCACAAAAACGTCATTTTTGTTTAGAAAGCCCAACAAACGCCGAACTTCAACGTATTTTGTAAAAAGTGCAAAACCATTCCAAATGACTTTGAAAAATAGACTTAATCCTGAACTTCATTAAATTAACTACGTTCTACTGGGATCACGTCAAATGGTGTGAATGTGAATAACTGAATTTTATACGTGAAATAGATCGTACCTTTCGTTTCTATGCAGATATTTGATGTTGTAGAGGCAACAAAATATTTTACCAAGTCACTGGCTCTTATCGCGCTCATGCAAGATAAATACCAAACCAGCATTTATGGAGGCCTTTGATTTTACGTGAATGATCACTTATAAATAATTTAATTTGGAAATAAAAAACTAGAATCCTTCCTGCAAAAAACACGTAATGTTACAAAGATTCAAGCACAGTATCGCGGCCTTGCTTTATCTTCATTATCTTAAGCGGAAAAATATCCAGGAGAGAATATCTTTTTTTGTCAAATTCCAAATCAAGCCCCGGCAAAGTTTAGGCACTGAGTTTCTCAGTCATCAGGAGAAAGAATTGCGCATCATCTGCCTACTGAATATCTGCCGCCCCGTGAATTCATGAGGCCCGCATGTACATGAAAAATGAAAGGAAACCAACATACATAAATTTAATAACCAAGATAATAAAAATCACTGAAAAAATCATTTTCTATGGTTTTTATTTTGTGCTTCAAATTGTTGTCATTTCTGCATTTTCAGTTACTTGGTTGCATTTTGGAAGATCTGCAGGATTTTGTGAATACATCAGCAACGTGCAAAAAAACTAAATTTAGTTTTCATTTCAATTTAGGATTCTATTTGAAGAATTTAGGATTCTGTTTGAATAACAGCTGATTATGCCCATCTTGTTGGCGAAATAGATACTCTTTGAGGTCTTACTGTCGGATTCTGTGCTAACAAAGGATTTCTTTCCATAGATAGTTTTCATTTGGTGTGTTTCAGTGGTCATTCCTACTTATAATATAATACATGTTTTTCGTAACTTCATTTTTGAAGGTCATGGAATTTGAAAAAATTTCGTAAAAACATAGCTAAGTTTGCTTTAGCGCATCTGTTTCATTATAGTTTTCAACTGATCACGTTTCAATATTTTTCGTCTCATATTTTTGCAAGCTTTACTGCCGAAAAATAGAAAAGAAGCGTCGGACGTTCACCCTGGTTAATCACCACTACCAACAGTACAAATTAAATATTTGTGATTTTCTGCTATCCGTTTGGTGCATGTGCTGGCATAAAAATAATATAAACTACAGTAGGTAAAAATTTGCGGTTGCTCAGCAAAAACATGGTCCAGAAATGGACCAATGGCCCAATGTGGGTACGCACCTGCGTAATAACACTCACTGATGTTTCTTAATCCGTCACTACTGTTTGTCCAGTTAGTGTTAGACAAATGTTTAGACGTGACACTACTTTTTATTTTCTCTCTGATGACTATGTTCTAATTTTCCAGTTGAAAGGCAACAAGGCTGTTTACGTCGGTTCCAGTGAAGTCAAAGCAGAACCAACGTAAACGTTACGGCGTTGTAGGCAGCAAGTAAAAAGGAAAATTGACGTATTTCAACCTTTTACTTTCATCAGTACCACCAGGTATATGGAGGTGTGGATTTACTCGACAGATTTGTTGGTCAGTACAGATTAGACCAACAAATCAAAATAGGCAATGACTTCTGCTTTTGAACTTTATTCAACTGACAAGAACTGACAACTATTCTTGCCTGGAGATTTCATTTCAGGGCCGAATGTGGTTTGAACCAGGATTTCCTTTGTTTTGCACGGTCAGTGGTAGTTGGAGAGCTAGAAATGTTTCCAGTGTCTTGACGGTGTCAAGGTCATGCTCAATAAAGGAAAAATGGTCATTTGGTGCACTTGACAAAGAATGCACCAACCATTTTTCTGTACCAAATTTCAGACAGATTGATTTTGATCGTCAACAACGAGAATGCTACAACCGACCGTTTTTTTACAGGAAAATCGCCTTCAGATGATATGCTCATCACCAATATGGCCAGGAAAAAATGGCGCTGGTCGTTTTAGTTTATTACATGTCGACGACAAAACGAACCTGAAATTGCTGTGTGTTTGTGATCTGCGTATTTGTGGAGCCGACAAGCAGAACACACTTTTCCGGATTACTCACAAACTTTTCTTCCAAAGAAAGCAAAATAACATTAGCTACACGGCTGATCAGATACCAAATAAACAACCAAGCGTGGAGTTTCAAGCTTTGCAATTTTTAATAAATCGATTTTGACCATTGCGCCCAACCTTCCTCTATTAAGCATGAAAACTGTACGCGAGTAGAAAAAGTCTGAAAACCACTGACCGAGTTGTTGCAGAAGCACAGGTCAGTCTCCCAAACAAACAAGCAACATGAAATTTTGGGATTGCTAAGTCAAAGCAAGTCGAAATAAAAGCCCTCACCATTTCATCCATTAGTATCTCTCCAGTATCACTCTTATAAACTGAGATATACAGCAACTCATCAATACACTTTCATGTGAAATCAGAACAACATAACATGAAATCGTTCGGTCTAATAGACTAACGGCGAACGAAAGCGCAAAACGTTCTGCATAGTTACCGGAAACCACGGCCAGCTTCCTTTATATAATGCGTGTTAGCAAGTTATCATGTCAACTATTGCTGTCAACTTAAAGAAATACATTGCAGTGAATCTCAATTTGAAATTGCCTTCATCACGCATCAAAAATGCACAAAAAATCAACACGAAAATATTATCCGCTATATCACGGCACTTCATGACTGGTCCTTAAATGGTTCAAATAAAAGCTAGATTTTCGGTAAGTTTTCCGAGGAATCAGCCGCTTGGGTTCAGCTTTCATCTTTTTGCGATGATTCAAACTTGAACATATCTGCATTGACGTAGCTTCACTCCACCGGTGAAGCAAGCAAGAAATCTATCAAAACCGATTTCACGTAAAACTACGCATCGTCACTCCTTATATCAGTGCTCTCACTTTTAGGGATTTTATCCCTAGATTGGAACTGTTGATCGTTTTTAAGGATTTAGGAATTTTTAAGGAATTTTCGGAAATTTTTGAAAATGTGTAAAAGGAATCATTTAAGTTTATTTTGCAAATCGTGTTTGGTTCTATTTGTAACATTTTTAATGGCGCTCCGATTTTATGCTGCACCACCACAGATTTAGGAACTTTTCATGAAAAATAGGGATGTTTTGGTGTTGTTCTCGGGATTGTTGGAGTTGCATTTGTGAGAGCCTTATATCTTCAATCGATTTTAACAGAGCAAGCGATTTTAACAGGTTAAACGCTGTAAGGCTAAAATAAGCAAACAACCTCCAGGCTAAAGCTCTAAGCTATTTTTTAGAATTTCTGGAAGCTGGAACTGCACTAGATATCCTCATGTAATCAGTCGGAGACAAGACAAGTTTTCTTCATCGCCGAGATGTCAAACGTCTCGCAGCAGATGTAACGGCGTATTATGGAGACGTGAACTCAGAATGCATGGATCACGATGTTAGAGCACCACTAAGCAATAGAGATTCTTCTGTCCGCCAGATTCACTCGCATTGTTGTTTATTTTCGACATCACGTTCTTTATGTACTTCCAGATAGCGCACTTTTGACATGCAAGGCAGTTCGCCGTCACACAGAAAATACGAAACGTTCAAAATGATCAAAAATTGGTGCATAGTGGTCTTTAACCTGAAAGTTTTTCAGCAATTATTCGCGTATGTAGATTGCAATATTTTTGGATTCTATGCGACACGTAAGTCAAACAGTTTCTGCCCAAAAAACTAACATTTTTGGTGTAGAAGCAGAAACATTTTTTGCCGCCGAAGCGATCTTTTTGCCAGGTGGTTGATCATGCAGTATTGCTGTTCTATTTTCGGTTTCAGTTGTACGGAAACAGCTAATGATTTTTAAAAATCATTACAGAGGTTTCAAAATAATGTTTTAATCCTCGCAAATGTTTTCCAGTTACTTGAGGCAATTCATCATAAAGCCTATTTTCATTCGCATTGCACCGCCATCATGCTGGTTTTCAAGGTATTCTTCTTCCACGACCACCACATCATGCTGCTTTCACCGAGATTTTTTCCCCAGCGCCCATTTAACCTTGAAAATCCGCAACCAGAATCATACCACCAACCTCCTCTTCCTCCATTTGCGCAGTTGGATGACCGTCTAAACAAATACAACAGATTGCCCCGTTTGTTGTAGTCCTATCTGTTACATGACAGTTGTCATTTAACCACTTTTCAATATTGCTTTGTCTCAGGATTTTTGAAAACAATGCAGAATATTTTGAAAGTTGTGCCAAGCTTTCACCAATTAATCACCACTACCAAAAATGCAAATCATATCTTTGTGGTTTTCTATTATACGTTTTTTTATGTCCTTACATAGAATGTAAAACAGAAATAGGTTAAAATTTTTGCGATTGCTTAGCCGCAACGTTTTCCGATATTGGAACTATGGTCCAGTGTGTCTTCACAGTTGCGTAAAAACGCTCATAGACGTTTCTTATTCTGTATCTCTGCTGTCGCTCCAATTACACTACTGTTCAGACCAGGGGTCACCAACATGGTGCCCGCGGGCGCTAAGTCGCCCGCACGGACCACGTGGATCGCTCCTGGTCCTGTTCTGACAATAGCACAAACATGATCAGTGTCTTCACATTGATAAATATCTTTAATTTTTATTAATGATGACATGTTTGAAGACAAATGGAGCAAATTTTCATTTCAGAAGTGTGTGTTTCAAATTGGTAGCTCTTCGCGTGAATCTGTATCAAGAAGTAGCTCTCAGTTTCAGAAAGTTTGCTGACCCCTGCTTTAAACGTTCTCCGACTCCGGATATGCAATTGCTTCATTTTTTACATCACCCTCCCAAATTGGAAATTCGTGTTGAAATGCTTCAATTTCTTTTGAAACTTTTGTTGAACCTGAGATTTCTTGCTGTGCACCACCATTTCTATTGATTTTAACAGCCAAATTTCCTTCCCATTTTGTTAAAGAGTCGGAGTCAGACATTTTGGAAAGGTGTGAGTCGGAATTTTGGAATGGTAGGGAGTCGGACATGTTGGCTTCGACTCCGCAACCCTGGTCATCGACCCAAGCTGTTACTGATTAGAATCGACATTGCTATTGTTTCGTAATAATACTCATGTTCCCTTGTTTCTTTTCCGCGTCAGAATTGCCCAAAAACCACATACACGATGCTTTTCGCTATCACAGTTCTGAGCTTGCCGTTGAGCTGTGCAAAATTGGTCTGTTTTTGTTACAAGTTCATTTTTGTAATGCTTGGTGACAGCTTTGAAAGAAAAAGCAGTTATGCAGATAGGAAGGTAATAAATACGGAAAACTTAGAACTGACGCAAGATTTCGGAAACCTGCAAAGCGAAAAACTAGTTTTAGGTCTGCTATCAGTGCAGTCAGTGAGTCCGCTCGTTTTTTTTATAAGAACTAACAAATATTCTCTGACTACTGTAGACTTTTTAAAGGCGCTGATTAAACGAATATATACGCATATTAAGTAACAGACTCAAACGATGAAACATTTGAAACGCAACCGGATACAAATCGTTGCGCTTCGACAAACTCAGGACTGATGTTCATCTTTTGAAAAAACATTTTGAAAGTCTTCAATAACTTTGCTTTTCAATGGGCATCATCTGATGTTCCAATTTATACCGAAAGTTCACAAATCAACAAAGTGTAACCTTGGTACAGTGTGGAGCGATTAGGTCGGATTCCAGCCAACATCTTTTGTATGTGGGTAAAAACCGGTAGGTAATGCTTTTTGTATACTTGTTGTTAATGTCATGGCGCTGCACGTTAACTTTGTACTCACAAATGTTTACAACGCAATGCATCTTCGTTTGTTTGAGTTTTTGTTAACAATAACTTTTTAGAGGTCTACAGATGATGGAATGTTAAGGATTCTGATTGTGATGCAATTAACACTTGTCTTTTCTCAAACGTTACGGAAGGTGTCATGTACTGTAGATTGTTCCTTTGCTTCGCAAATTGCAGACCATTCAAAGTATATGGTAGAGATGATTCATTACGTTAAAGCAATGTTTGAAAAGTAGAATGTGCTGTAGTATCACAAGTCGAGCTGGACATTTATGCGCATCGATGTTTATCCAAGCGTCGCCGCACCTATACTGTGAGTAAGCTGATGCTCCATCCTACGCTCCCAAATCCACACGCAATCTGCATCTGTTGTCGCCGGTCAAGCGGTGAATTCATCTAAACCTGAAAATTTTAAGGAAAATAATTTCCTCAGTAACTTTAAAAATATTTCATAAAAGTATTCAAGTAACTAGATTCCACAAGCGAGTGAAGCGTTTGAATCTCAAACTCTTTACCTGTGTGGAGACTAGTAACCTGAATTGAAATATGTGCAAGTTTGAATCATCGCATAAAGACGATGAAAGCTGAACCCATTCGACTGTTTTTCAGCCCATTCGGCTTTACTGCTGTCACTACTTCCTGCGTTTGAAACAGCTGAAATATGTGCAGGCGTGACTCGGAGCGTTATCTAGGGTGTTCTCTTTTAAATAAATCCTTAAACATTTCTTAACTGTCTCAAGACCAAGTGTTTATTAGCGAATCACTACCTCTGGTCTTGGCATATACTTGTTGAAACAATACATGTTAAATAGCTTACGTACGCGACACACTTCTTTCACCAAATCACAAGAAAGAAAATCGCCTGTTTTGAATTGACAACGTAAGGTTTTACGTCTCCATAATCAGCTTACAGCTTAATACTTATGAATCGTGGATTAAAAATTTTATTGGGCTTTTGAAATTGAGCTGTGAGGTGTGCAAAGGTAAAGTAGAAAAACGTTTGTTAAAAAGAGTGTGAAAACAAGAAGAAAATCGTCTTCCTGTTACTACTTCCTGATTATGGCCTTCAAAAATATATGGTCATGCTTGCAATTGAATTGTTATGAAGTCGAATTGATTTGGCAATTTTTTCAGTTACTCAATCCTCGCGTTGATGAGTTGTTAGTCTACTTAGCCTAACGTGGGCTTAGTAAATGTTCAAATATTCTGGAACAAAAGCGAGTAGGACAGTTAAAATATTTATTCTTTATGAAGTGCCTTGAAGGTTGTACTACTTGTAACACATTTACTTAGCTGCTAAGAGATAACATGCAGAGGAGTGCACTTACCAATCCAAAACTCTGTTTCTAGAGTTCCAAACCCAGCTTTGTATTCATTCCACGTCCGACGATCAAACATGACCTGACCGTTGAACTACCTGAAACAGGTAGCAAAGACGTTTAAGTAATATATAAGCTACTTAGATATAATGGTAAAACGTGGATGCTCAAAGTACAGGAAACTGCAGCTTGATTCAAATGCGCTTTGAGTAAACTTGCTTGATCCTCAACTTATAAAGTTGTTGTAGAGAGAACACAAACAGATCGGCAGTATCATTTTACTGGAATTAATCCCAGGAAGTGGCCATTTTGCACTCACGTTGGCACTGGAAACGTTACTAAAAAAGCGGTGCAGCTGTGGAAAGCGTATCACCACCCCAAAGGATGAGGTAAAGTTACATTGTTTGATTTTCAGTGAGACGAGAAGTAAAAGTGACATTCCGTTCTACTTATGTTTCATCAAACGCTGTCCACATGGTTGAATCAACCAGGTCCGGATTAAGGGGG
>JGI24021J15306_10011692_pt1 | contig 10902 bp, 7 predicted proteins | sample Ectturendosymbi1_FD_15306 | JGI IMG/M metagenome (IMG submission 15306)
CAATATACCTGGCTATTGCTCCCAACAAAGTGCATTTTTTGTGACTATTGCCGTAAAATTAAATATTTTCTTTTTTGTGTAGAAAGCGTAAAGCGCTTTGTGAATGTTCTTTTTTACTGCATTATCAACAACCTAAACAGGATAAGCAAAATGTCGACGTTGCCCTCCACTGGAAAAATTTCTGCGGACGCCCTGCGGAAAGAGGCTTGGGGCCATCATAACAAAATTTTGCCTATCACTGCTTCATGCAACACTGCTGAGCGGTCTTCAGCAAGTTGAAGTTAATCAAAACGTTTCACAGGTCAACTATGACTGATGAAAAACTAACAAATCTGGCAATGTTCTCTATTGAAGGTGAAACTGCAAAAACATTAGACATGACTGAGTTAACAAAAACATTTGCATTTTCGAAAACTTGGAAAAAGGCTTTTTCCTAGCTTGAAATATAGCAAATGCTTAAGTCTGTCTGTTCTAAAGGCTGCGTTGATGCTGTAGAAACATGCTTTTATATACATTTTAAAAAATAAATCGATGTTGTTGTTTACATACGTATTATGCGTAAATGTAATGTAATGTATATTGGGAGCTCCAATGTCTTCAACCACCTAATGCCGGCCCTGTATATCACACATCCACACTAGGGAAAGGAGTGCCTTATCATCACTTAAAATAAGCAATTGTTATTCATGGAAATACTTAACAGGGTTATTTGACGTCACGCACTACCAGAATGAAGCTGCGACGGATTATTATTTGCGTGAATACAATTCAATAATTATGTGCAAGCACCCATAGTTTAGGATTTANTGAATCATTAGGTGTNACTACATNCTTCACAATTAAATCGTGGGACATTATTTCAGTCAGAATTAATTTTGATGGTAAAGGTAACTTTCAGAANCCGANATGACATTTGAACTGAACTTTCAAAATCTTTTTCAATTCTGACGCAAATAAAACCTGCAGGCTTACTTCAAAATGATATTCTACTGCAGGCGTCGGAAACCTATGGCCCGCAGGCCGGATCCGGCCTGCCAAGCACAATCATCCGGCTCGCAGACCCTTAGAAATTGTATTTACTTTTTGGCCCGCCTAGTGGTATTACATTCAGGGGTGTAGTGGGATAGGAACGCGTGGGAACGTGTTTCCACACTTTTTCGCACTAGATTACATTAAAACATGGCTGAAACCTCACAGATGTGCTAGCGAGACGTAGATTTGCACTGCTAGTCAAAAGCCTACAGTGAAACAGGAGGATCCAGTGTGGAAACTCTTGTAGGCGAATCCTCACTTTGTTCGAACTATTTGGCAAAGTCTTCTTTTTTATTTGTTGTGGGAACGGCGTTCCCACACCTCTTTTTNAGCACTACATCCCAGATCACATTGTATGAATTTGCCCTTCTTGCAACTTCTCGTATTGCATACGTATAAGAAACTNCTCATGAGAAACCGCACTGTGCTATAATTGTACTGTATGTCAAATTTTAGGCTTTCGTTATGAACTGTGAAAATCAGGAGGGAATCTGATTNAAAGTCCATAAATTCCCACGTTTTAACGACATGATGAACAGNAAAGAGAACGGAATTNTTGATGGAAAATTGGTACGGCCCGCCATTNCTTGCAAAGCGTGTTTTTGGCCCGCGACTAAAGAAAGGTGGCCGACCCCTGTTCTACGGTGTTCCTATTTTGAGGCTGAGAAAACATCAAGTCAAGCATGCGCTCAAGGCACATTCTTGGATACCGCCCATACACTTTCTACCAATCAACCTAAAAACACAAAATCAACTTGTATTGTAAATCCGAACAATTCCACATGCAACATCATCCTAGGGAGAATTTTCAACCTCTTGTCGTAGCCTACTAAAGCCAGCACACACGTAAAAAATCACCACCTACCGATGGGGTACAGAGTGACTATAGCCATTGATAACAGAAAAAATCTTGCGCAACCAGGCACGTCTCGTCTATATCATTCATATTTTTTCACTTTACTTTTCCGCTGTCTAGTATAATAGTACACACCAAATGTAATCACGGCAAGGAAGCCTCTTTACCAGTTTTAAATGCAACGTGTCATATCAGGGTGCATTTTGAAGCTTCAGAGCCTTGAATTTAACTACGCTGCCTCCTACCAGCACTACGATGAGCAAAGTCATTCTGCTGCCCGTCACAGGCCACTGCGCTTGCCAGCCCGACGCTGCGGAAATCACAGCTCCAGCTCTCAGTTCCAGGTTGGCTGTGGTTGATTGATACACCAGAACCTCTCCAATACTTTGTTATAGCGACACCGGCGCTGCAAGCGCTCTCAGCTCCAGACGTTCGTCATATGCCGCGCTTCCCATACAAAACCAAATAGATTTCTAATATTTAGCTTTGTGCATAAGGTTTTTGGAAAGAACACATTGCCAACTCTTCTTCTTAATGAAAATTTAAATATCAAAGTGCAACAACAAACTAACCTGAAAGCGAAATTTACCGTGGAAATAGGAAGAGCTGCAGTTCCGCAGTGCCTACATACGAGCCGCCACTGATCTTCACTAAAGGAGGCTCAAAAGGGTCGTTTGATTTTACCAAAATATTTTTAATCAAGGTAATTGCCACAAGTCCATCCCAGTTGACTTACTTTGCAAAACACGTCCGGAACTGGATTCCAAATGTCAAAGCCCCACGTTCGTCGATACAAGAACAACCAACTTATCAATGCTGATGATAGGTCCGATACACAGAGTGAAAGAATGAAGTGCATAAATATGTTTCTGCAAAACGTGCACTTCATTAAAATGTCTTGCTGTTCATTTAGATTGCTCAAAGACATGCAAAAAACATTTTTGCATCACGTGTTGCCCTTCCTTTACAAATAAGGATCATTTTGTGGTTGTAAATGTGTTGGATTTCTGCTCAAAATTGAGACTTTCTAGGTTTTGCTATTGCGAAAATTGGCAGATGCAGTCAATATGCAAAAAACGAAGGATATTTTATCATCGAACATGTATATTTGTTTTTAGAATAAGATTATTGTGCAATTCGTGAAATNTTTNTANATGAATATTACNATAAANAAATGTACACAACACCCTTTCTNACAGTAATTTTGACACATTTTTCCTGCAATTGACTTATTATACACTGGCATTACACGATGTGTAGGCTATGTATTCCTCATCACAGAATAGACCTCGAATATTTGCTTTGATCTTGTGAAAGATTTAGTTTTTGTAAGGCTCAAAAACAGAATTGTGCATCAACTAAAGAGAAAATATGTTACTTCACAAAATTAAGCGACTTAGTAAGCATTATTCGGAAGGAAGAAAACCTTGAATGGTCATCGAAGAAGATTTCTCCTTTATTGTTGTCACTGTTGAAGAAAACCACGGCCGATGTCTTTCTAAATAATGCAATGTACTGAGATACTTACTTTAATTTAGCATTTGTTGAAATAACTACGATTGTCAAAATATTTCCGATCAATCCAATCAGTAGAAAATTCAACAAGAGTACGGCTGAGAATATTATTCCAGATTGATTGAAAGGACGTACATAAGGCCTGAAAATAAGATTTGCCGAAGAAACTGATTGTGAACATTCACAATATTATAAGTTTTTAAAGAAATTCCATCCATCACTTTGGGGTACACCATTCAAGAAAGGAATTTCTTAGGTTATAAAAAAATAAATTTTCTGCAGAAAAAAATTCTGAAGCTGCTTGTAGATTCTAAACAATGATTGCAAATCAAGTTACAAATGAAAAGTGAGCCATCTTACTGCAGCGTTACGTTTGATGAAGTGGTGTTGAAAGTTGAAACCATCATCCTGGACGTGGATAGAAACAAAGACGTTTGTTTCTTTCAGTGAAAACGAAGAAGCTACCAAACTATGTTGTAATTCAGAAAAAAAGAAGAATCGCAATCAACGCTCTTTTGACTTCCTAAATTTAAAGCGAAAGTAGAACTCAGCCAACAATTAATTGAAAACGTGAAACACTCAAGGCTTTCATTGTTTCCGTCTCGAAAACGTGGCATTACCTCAAAAGAAAATGTTATTTAATGCTAACGTCATCATTTTCTTGCATTAAAATTAAGTTGCCTAACCGTTATGTGTTAATGAAAGCGAATCGCACTTTTGATATTGTGACGTGAAATATTGGGCAAGGCACTGATCAGTTGGAAAGTGTATGCTTCAGAGTAGATAGTTGACTATAGGGTAAAATTGTGTAATTACTTCAGAGCTTGCTTTGATGTGAAAACTACTTCATAAAAATCTGGTCAAAAAAGAACTATTTCTTTGCAAATACTGTAATATACCTTGTAGAGCAAACATGCTTTTTCTGCAACAGAAAATGCTGTATCGTAATAACCTTCCCAAGTCAAACAACATATTTTCTACACAGCTACGTACGAACTAAATGAAAGAGATATTGAAATCTTGAATCTGATGCGATGTCTATCTTTCATATGCGAAGATTGCTATTATTTTCCTTTTTAAATGCGCTAAACTTTAGCAGCTAAACACTATAGTCTGCACTAGTGGTTTGCAACGTTTTTCATGCAGCGACTCATTTTGCAACCGAATTTAACCTAACGACCCCTTCCGAAAATTTCTAGTCAGGCATATGAAATGCAGTGGTGTTTGCACAATAAAAACCACAATGACTAAANAATAACGTACGATATCACTATGTTGAACAAAGGCTCATTTNTTGAATTGATGAATATGGCAGCATCGCTGAGAGAGATCCGCGCCGTATACAAATCACTTCACACCACAACNCCTTGAAAACTAGAATAACTCCCATAACTACGACAATCAAAATCCTAATATACAAGCACAGCACATTCTAACGNCACAAAGTTATTCATGTCTTGTCAAACACAACAATACTGTAATGGTCATCATCGCACTTAAAACAATTTTAAATGAAAAAGTAGGCTGCCATTTCTACCAGGTAATCCTAATATTGTGGCTACGACAAAAAGCTGTTCCATATACGAAATACAAAGTCTAGAAGTGATTTTGAATATTTTTATCAGAAGCTCCTGCGACCCCAGAAAAATGGCAAACGGCCCCACAGGGATCGTGATCCTTAGGTTGAAAACCACTGGTCTACACAAATGAAACGGCGAACATCAAGTAAAGATCCAGTACTTTCCGAAACACTTTCTGCTTTTGAAGCCGTCCCACCACTTGGCAATATTTTTCTTACACCGCTGGTACGGGCTGTGCTAACACGTTATGCAACATGACATAACGGCTGCATTACTCTGCAAAGGCAGCAATTAAAAATACCTTAAAGTGTTTTTTGGAGATTACGTGCATGTGACTGCCTAATGCTTATACGTTGAGACGATAGTAGCTGCAGGAAGTAGAAGTCGGTGTTTCCTGCTTACGTAAAAAAGCAGGGACGACATGAAAGCATGCACATATTGCATAATGATGTAATGTGATGATCACAAGCATGTCTTTCGGCTAATACAGCCTCTGGTTGACCTTTCCAATTTTTTAACAACATTCCCTGCATCACTGTTGTGTTTCCGTGCTGAGGGAACGGAACTTGCAGTTCAAAACTGTTGAAGTTTTTACTGAAATTTGACCCAAGTGTGTTTGAGATTCCTAAGTGAAAATTGTAAGCTAGAGGATTTTTTTAATCGAACATCTATTTTTTTAATTGGTCGCTGTTTCGCCAAATATCATTCAGGTTTGAATGTCTGCAGTGGAAATTTCTATTTATCCCTCATCTTGCAATGCGCTTTTAGTCATTAAAATAAACGTAAGGCACTTTGTCGCAGGCATGTGGAGGTTAAGCAGATCCCAAACCATTGTTTTGGAGATTGGATTACACCTTGCTTAGTGCAAATATTACAACTCTTGATCTTGGTAGGAAACTGGGAAACAAATAGTTCTGCCACTCGCAATGGAATGTTAAATTATCTTTAGTAGCAATTCCTAAGCTTGTGATTTTTAACCAATTTTGTTCATGAATTCTAAGTTACCAACACAACAATCACCTCTTCCTACCATCGAAATTGCATGGTAGATGAAACAAAAGCAANCAAACTTCACAGGACATTTATACCACTCAAAGGCAAGCTTATCATTTTCTGTATTAAATAATTCTTCTACCGGAAATCTGAAANACTGAGAACCAGAGATGAGGGNAGAAAACGTTTGTCCGCACCACAACCGCATTTGTTGTGAATATTCCTNATCTAAACCGCACTGTAATAAAAGCTTTGAGAAANGTTGCATATAATCAACCAACATGTTTTCATCGTGTAATTTTGTTACCCCACACAATCCTTTTCTCCGTTTTTATGCGTCAAATCACAGCCATCTTCCTAGTTGCTACTGNAACACGAACTAAGCAACAGCGCAAAATTTGCTTGCGCTAACGCGCTGCGCTCCATACAACGGGAAAAATACACANGGGATATGCTGNCGAAGAGGTAGTGTTCGGATGTAATGCATCTACACAGAGTAGTTGAAGTCATAAGGTCCGCTGNGAAAACAAATAAACGACATTANCTTATCAGGCGCCAGGCAAGTACTAGGCCTGTCCATCAATTTGTACTTTATTATTATTTTTTCAAGTTCAGAAAACACATTTTACGTTTATTCGAGAACGAAGTGTTCCAAAACTAGCATTCNTGTCAATGTGGCGCGAACAATCAGCATTAGAGTGATCTCTATTTTTGCTTGCTGCCACAGTATTAAGGTTNGTGCGCTTGCCTTTCGGGATCTTCNTCCGCAACAAAATGGTGCTGTGACCAGAATGTGAGATGCGATCATAAAAATATTTCGTTTAATCTTGTTTAGTTTCTTTCATTCACATTTACAATAACGCATAATTAACTGAGAACGAGCCTACATAACTGCTATTCAACCAGTACAGATAAAGAAAACCGAATTTTGAAATAAATTACGTTTAACAATAGAAGATCAAGTGCAAACAAGGTTTTGAAATTACTTCAAATGCTCAAAGTTTTGATTTATACCAACTTAATTTGGAAAGGTTTATGTACAAGTAGACAATGCCACAATCCTGACATCTTTTGATAACTTTTTTTCAAAAGTGTACAACATACATGGTCATGGCAGAAAGCAACAAGTTTCAGAAAATTTTAATCATAAGTGTGTCAGAACTGGCTGTGACAAAAATGTTGCAGTATGTAGGACAGGGGTCGGCAGCTATTTCTTAGTCGCGGGCCAAAAACAAACTCTGCAAGATATGACGGGGCGTACTAATTTTCCAACAGAAATTCCGTTCATTTTGCTGTACATGATGTTGATTATACTTGGGAATTTATTGAATTCTAATGAGATTAATTCCTGATTTTCACAGTTCACAACCAACGCCCAAAATATGACATTTAGTACATTTATAGCACAGTGCGGTTTCTCATAAGCAGTTCGTAATATGTATGCAACACAAGAAGTTGCAAGGAGGGCAAATTCACAAAATGTCATACGACTAGGAGGACCATACAGTTACTACAATTTGTAGAGGGGATACGGGCCGGATGATTTTACTCGGCGGGGCGTAGTTTGCCGACCCCTGATGTAGGACATGATGCATGTGATTGGATTTCTAAGAAGATTAAAACGTTACCATTACATGTGCTTACCTATAAAGTGAAATTGCAACTGCTTGTTGGGTATTGACTCTTGTGTGAGGTATATATGCTTGTGAGATGTTGGTGAATCGCTCACCGTAAACTGAACACACTTTTTGTTCTTTGTTTTGTTTTTATTTTCGTTTTGACTTCATGTTTTGTGCCTTACCTGTACTATTGGAATAGACAGTCATTAAATATAGGCTGGACGTGAACTGCTTTGGCCGTCTTTCGCCCAACCTGTGCTGTTTGTTTGAGCTTTGTCAATAGAAATGCGTTATTTGTTGTGTACTTGCAGCGCAAACATGACTTGACTGGTTTCATGACCTGACGTGACTCACTTGACTAGTGGTTCTTTCTTTGAAAAATAGAGGGGAAGTTATTGAGGTCGATAGGTCGGCGCGCGTCACATCCACGAGCAATACGTGCTACGAACGTGATATGCGCCAAGTATAGCACCCCGCGTGTCAGAGGTGGTCGCAGATCCAGAGTGCAGGAGTCGACTCCGGCAGGATTCTGCGTTTCTTTTTCACACCCGGATCTGGAGCCGGAGTCTAAAATATGTGAAGAACAGGACCCGGTTTCGGAGTCACTTTTTATTTTCGGCAACATCAAGTCTCTGCGTGTTTTTATAAGTTGCACTGATGGTTTACGGAATTCGAAGAAGAGTCGGATTCTCACATATGAAAAAATCCGGATCTGGATTCTAATATTTTGTAACAGGAATGGAATCAGATTCTGAAAATGTGGCCCCGGCAACCTCTGATACATATGTAGCGCGGATAAGCTTTCGTAGAGAGATCTCCGCTAATAACATCTAATGCTACTTGTAAACTTGGTGCACACTTGGTTGTGCTTGCTAATGTTTATCTAGCCTTGGGGTGACTCCTGATCTCACCGCGTGATCTTTATCGTTGCTTGCTGACACAATGTGGAGCTTGCCGCTCGGTGCTCTCACAGCAACAGTAGTATATGAAGAGGGCTTCTGTAACTATGATTCGGTAACCATGGTCTGTGCAAAGATGACGTTTATTTTGAAAAGACAAATTGACATCATAACATTCATGCACATATATATTTTACCAGAAATTAAATGATGTTTGTAAAAATTCTTCCATTTTTCCAAACCTGGATCCGCCTCATGCGTCGTACATCCCAACTGAATGGGGAGTGTTTCTGGATAGCTCTTAGCCAACGGTGCACAACCTGCGGCCTTCGATAATGAAATCTGCGGCCGTCCACGTAATTTAAAATATAATATTTGGCGGCCGTGCTGGCGTATCCTGAAGCAAAACAAACACAAGTCAAGAAAATCAGTCGAAACGATGCGTAACAATCTGGATGGTGTTGTTACAAAGTGTTGTAGAATGAATACCCAATGCACAGTATGTTCAAATGTGTTCTGTGTTCGATGGCACCAGTGTTGCCAACTGGTATATATCTATATATCTATACCAAATTAGAAANATTTGGTGNATTTTCAAAGAGCTTGNTATATAAATTTTTGATTTGGTGTATATGAAAAATTCGNTATATATTTGGTATATTTTTGTCGGAGGTTTTAGTTGAGATTAAAAAAAAATTATTTGGTTCATTACAAAGCGGAAACGGATAAACCGATAGTGGTGTTGAAACTATATAAAAAATTTTAGTGATTTTGCTTAACATGGGAGTGAGCATGCATTTTGGGTGAGCAGAAAGCGAGATTGGAAGAGAGCTGAGAAGTTCTGAAAAACTGAACTTACCTCTAAGTATGGGCCTTTAGTCAGCCAATGCAATCAAATGTGGGAACGCTGCGTGCGAGAGTGCCAGAATATTTAGCAAAGAGTGACTGACGGAGATTGCATGGCTTGTAAACCAGCATTCTGCTGGTGCTGTGCATCCCTTCTGCTAATAGTGCAAAAAGCAAATTGCCAGCTATTATAGAGTATAATAATGTCCTGGACCACAAAGGAAATTAGAATGTAGTTGGAGGGGTTGTAAGGTTGAATTTTTCAGTGGTTACTAAATCTGTCATTGCATCTCTATGATGGCACTGCTCAACAGTAACTGTTAATCATCCACGTGAAACAATCAAAATGCATTAAAAAAATACCAATAAATTGTTAATTTTTTGTTACAGATATGAATTTGCTATGTATTTGGTACATCTTAGGCTCGATTTGGTATATGTTTGGCACTAGGCAGTATCTCATATATGTACCTCGTACTCACTGGCGGGCGTACGTCATATAAATAAAAGCAATGCGGCCGGCAATAGCAAAAATGTTGTACACAGCTGCTCTAACCAGAGCCTCAAATGTGTTCGTTTACACAATGGCAACCTTTATGGAGGAATTCCCCTTGGTCATTCTGTGCATTTGAGAGAAACGTATGATGACATAAAAATGTCATCAACTTAATCAAATGTCATGAGCACAACTGGATCCTTTGCGTAGACCTTAAAATGGTCAGCTTTCCCTTGGCCAACAGGGAGGTTTCACAAAGTATCCATGTCATCTTTGCATGTGGGACAGCCGAGATTTAGAGAAACACTGGACACAGAAGGAGTTGATTATCCGTGAAACTTTGGAAGCAAGCATGCCAAACATTGTGCACGACCCATAGTAAGTCGAGAGAAGATCGTTTTTTTCCCCCCATACTACATACAACTCGGCTTGATGAAGCAGTTTTTGAAGGCACTGAATAGTTTTTCAGCATATAGTTTCTGCTTTTTCATATGTTTTCAGCATATAGTTTCTGCTTTTTCATATGTTTTCAGCATATAGTTTCTGCTTTTCCTAAACTGTGGTTTGACAACATCAAGGCTGGTGTCTTCGATGGACCTCAGATTCGTACCCTTGCACGTGATGAGGAATTTGTCACAGTTACACGAAACGTTCTTGGTAACAAGCAGTCAGACAATTACCACCTTCTGGTTACTTCAATGCTGTTAGCTTATCGTGACCTTGGGTGTAAAATGAGTATCAAGCTGCATTTCCTTCATAGTCACCTTGATAATTTCCCGGGTCTGTTAATGATGAACAAGGTGAGCGGTTTCATCAAGACCTTATGACTATGGAATATCTACTAAGCCAGATGGGGCAGAAACATGGTGGCAGACTGCTGGAACATCAAGCGAGATTGCCCCGAGGAAGTCCAAGCGCAATTTCCTGCATGAACAGGGCCAAATTTGGATCTTGTATTTCGTCTGTATCGACAGTAAACATCGATTTTCACATACTCTTATTTGCGCATTGATCAAATTTTGAGGCTTGAATGTTGATGCCTGGTGTACTCAAAATTCTTTATGCG
>JGI24021J15306_10011694_pt1 | contig 10901 bp, 5 predicted proteins | sample Ectturendosymbi1_FD_15306 | JGI IMG/M metagenome (IMG submission 15306)
TGTCACTATCCAACAAATTGTTTTTTGTTGTAATCCTAAATCTCATGTTTGTATAAATTGTGCTTACTGCAAGAATTACATTAACTGTGAGTGCAAGCACTGTTGAATTAAGCAGGAATATGTGTTTTTTGTTTTTTCATTCTTCTGCGACGAATATGTGTTTTTTTTTCATTCTTTTGTGACGATGGTGTTTTTTACATAGTTTAGATGCATAAATCATGACACTACTTGACAGTAAACAAACTTTAGCCTTGTGGCAAGCTTCTGAGGAATCAGCCTGCTTTCTGCTTTCATTCTTCTGCGACGATTAAAACTTGCAAGCGTATCTATTTTTCATAGTTATAGGCCACAAAGATGGCGGCAAATAAATCAGTCACAGTTTATTGACAGGGAAACTAGATGTCACGTTTTCCAACGCATCATCAGTCCTGTAAATGTAAGACAAATCTTACAGGTGAAATGTTGGCACTTGAAAACAAGTAAAGAAAAACACACAAACTGTGGCTAGTTGCAACGACATTACTAAAAAATTTTTTTAAAACTAAAAGACTGACCTTACTAGAGCCTCATAAACCAGTCACTGCTAACAAAATCTGCATTTGGCGGCGGTCTAACTAAGACACTTTTCGTCTGGAGATAACACACGTGCGCTATGATGAGTGCCAGAAAGAAGCCACGCAATTTAAACAGAGCATAACAGTTCATGAAAAATCAAGAAAGGCACAGCCTTTCAACGTACATTGGAAATGTTCAATGAAGCTAATTTTTAGTTATTCCTTGTTCCAAGCACAACTTCTTTGATGGTTTGACAGTTCGTCAATTCTCCCTTTTCGTGTTTCATAGTTCTTTCAGTAAATGTCAACATTTGCGGAAAAGAGTAGTGGCAGGGATTCTCTCAACGGATTGAAGACAGTAAAAAAAATTAGCCTTGCGGCAAACTTCTGAAGAATCTGCCTGCTTTTTGCTTTCATTCTTCTGCGACGATTAAAATTTGCAAGCATATCTATTTTTCATAGTTAAAGGCCACAAAGATGGAATATTAATTTTCACCTTTTGCTTATCAATAGAAACAATGAAAAAGCAAAAAACAACACTGCAAAACACTTCATTTACAAATGATCGTATCTCTTATAATATATGTTCGATTTTGCTAATTTATTTTGTTGAGCTCACAATTAAATTTCTTTTCACATATGTAGAAACAAGCAAAATCTGAGATGTGGCATTGCAAAACCTTAAAATTTGTTGTCTTATAAAAAAATTTCCCAGAAGCTTTATATAAAAATGGGTTGACACTTCAGCAACAGAATAGCAGGATATTACGAGGAGAGGTGTTGATTTTATTTATGTATGTTCCAGTTGAACTTATGAATATAAGTGCTGGAGTAGGCTATGTATATAATTAGTATAGTAATTCATATACAGTGAATTAATTTTTTGCAGAGGAATAAGGTACTTTAATTTTCCAAGTCGAAAATACTTTTCCACAACACTGATAACTAACATCTCACCCATGATCCACCAAATACTGCCAAAAAAAACTCAACAAAACCAGTGAGGTTTTGTTGACCATTGGCGTTTGGTCAGTAGACAGATGCGCATTGTGCAGCTATATTGGCATCACTGTTCATTTCAAATAAAAAGCTGCACAATGCTATGCTGGCTTGCAGACAATTGTAACCTGCAGTAAGAAGAAATAGTCAGCAATTTTGAAATTATTAACAAACGAATTTTCAGCGTTGCTGGATGAATGTTCAAGCCTGACAGATGTTGTTTGACTGTGAAAGATTTGAACCTTGATGTTTATCACCTGTAACAAAGATTTTAAACATTGATCATTTTTGTTTAAATAATATTTAAAGTGTTTGTTGCAGTGGAGTAACTGACAGAAGGGATAAGGGGCGATATGACTCCGCTGGCCAGCTAAATGTAAAAGCCAGGCTCCCACTTAGCTTATCTTTTAGTATTCTTTTGGTTTTCAGTAGGTTATCATCTTTTTGTGATTTTAGATTTTCCGTTGATTTGGGTTTTGGTATAGCCATCCACAACTGGATTCACCATTATTTCTCAATTTTTTTTCTAAGTGTTGACTTGTAGGTCACTTACAGAGTTTCAGCTGAATTTCCCCTCTCGCTCAAACCCCTAATTACGCCACTAGGTTGTTGACTGCATTAACATCTAATTAAACAATTATTGTAATTTTTTTCTGGTGCTTGATCCTTATAGATTAGTAATTTTGTTTATTGCATTCATTAATTTCATATGTTGTCTGAAAATATAATTACATCAAACCATGCAAATGGGGTTTGTTTTCATTCTGAAGATGTTTCAAAACACATGTAATTGCAATTTTAATCGTGATTACTTTCAATGTAATCATAATCGCAATAGATTACATTGTGATTTTGCTTATTCATAATCGTAGTCCAGCAGCTGGCAAGTAATCGTAATTGATTACATTTGTGCTATAATCACCCCATGTCTGGTAATGAAAAGATAGTGCAATATTGACTACAGTTCACTTTTACAGTATTGCATAATGGATTGGGGATGAGCGTATAGAACTGCTGTCCAACCAGTTTACGTGCTACAAAACCAAATATTGATATGCATAACTTTTACCTATAGAAGACCAAGTTCAAACAACATTTTAAAAATATTTCAAATTGTCAAAGTGTCTGATATATGCCAACTTAATTTGGCAAACGTTATGTATAAGTAATAATGGGTACAATATAAAGAATGAAAGTCCACCAGAACGGATATTGTCAACAGATGTGTAATGACTAGGGCAACCAATTTTTTGACGTAAAAACTTAAAATTTTGACTTTAAAATTTACATATTTTCACTTTATTTTGACATCAATTTTCTGCCTTTGCAATTGGAATGCGGAATACAAAGCATATTAATAAACAGTATTAAAAAAAAGTGAAATGAAACAAAACATATTTATCTGCTAAATCTGGTATATCATGTTTTCAAAGTGTCTGGCTACTGTCAGTTTCATGAAATGAATCTTGTTGATGCTTTGCCCTGTGACTGTATAGCGATATGCTTCCACCATAAACCTTTTGTCACTTTTCACTAAGCAGTCACATAATTTGCAAAATAATTCACCCGATTAGGTGTTCAGGCAAACTCAGAAGCATATTCATGCAGTATACTTCACACTTTTGAAGAATTTGGTTATTTAACCTTAGGCATGATATGTTGGGGAGTATATTAATGTTAATAACTATAGTTGAGTCAAATCAGAGAACATCATGAAGTTAAAACACCATATATCAGGGGTGGGCAATAATTAGCTCGCTGGCCACTTAGAGAAAGCCGTATTCAGCGGAGGTCGATACCTTCCTAAGCGAAATAGAAGCAAGTTTTGGTTAAGTTAGCCTCAGTAAGCAATAACATTTACTGTGGTAAGTTGAAGGAAATTTCAGATTTTGAACATATCAGATTTTGAACCAATATGCTGGCAGCATTCCGTTTGATCACAGCCAGGGACATGTACTGGTGGAGCCACTGTCGCTACCAGGGGTCACCTGACATATGAACAATTTACTTTGCAAGGCAGCTTAAAAAGTGGCAATATACTTGCCAAAAGCACATGGTTTTGATTGCAACTGGTTGAAAGCTTTTGTCAAGGAGGTCATTGTATTTTTGGCATTTGTCAGTTTTAGCATAAGTTGCTACACAGAAAAGGGAAATACAGCTATTAGAATAAGGTGGGGAACTTGTTTGTTGAGTCAGTTACCAATGCACCGCCAAATAAAGAATCAGCTAAGGTTTCCCAGGTAATACAGAAGACTAAAGGTCAGGATTTAAAAATCAGTGATGAGTATGTTGGAAAATTTCATGCTGTTTTTTGACCAAGCCTCAAGTGTAATTTTGGGGACAACTGAACAGTAGTTGAGGGTGTTAATGATGAAACACTAACCAAGTGTGGAAATGAACTTTTTGCACAAAATTGAGAGTACAACTAATAACGTTGCTTGTGGGATTGGCCCACTCTGAAAGACATGAATATTATTTGCACTATTGTAAGTAGTGCTTACATGGTCCAGAGCAGCCAATATTTATTGATGCAGAGGAAAGGCTTGTTTTAAATTTTCAAATGAGAGGATGGTGTACAAAAAGTCGCCAACCTCTTAAGTTTGGAATAGAATGTTGATAACCATCTCAGGCCTACTTTAACTGAAGTCATAATTGTAATCTGCTGTTTTTACATGAAAGCATGCTCTATATCTAAATCATTGCAAATCTCCATAATGGTTAAATACTTTGCCAAAAATGTGGATTAGTTTCAATGTACAAAGCACAGTCAATTATGAATGAAAAACATGTAGCTTTTTCTTACCCAGAAAAAGTTTTCCCTTCACCTCGGCAAAAACAAACTATAGTTTTTGAATATATTTTTTCTTTGGGAAAAGGTAACCAAAAAATTCAATGTGACAATATAGTGTGACACGGGTGTTACCTTCCATCAAAAGACCAAGAAAATACCTCAGCTGGTGTTATAGATAATATGAACTTAAAATATATACCCTATTTGACTATACAGCCAAGTAAGCCCAAAGTAATTGAAAAGTAGTCGGTGTTATAAGTTTCTATGCAGCCATGGTGCAATTTTAGGAAATCCCCTAAAGAAACAGTTACCATTTATGTGTAGAGGGTCATTGTGTCCCACAATGTTTATGCCATACATCACCAATAAGCAAAAATTTTTTGAAGAAAAGTTAAGTTTGTAGATGTGTGGCACAAATGGAACGGATTTTGAACAGTTTGATTCATTTTGAAATTAGTGTGCAAAGGGTTAAAATCACTATAGGGTTAAAATAACGGGTTTAAAGGGTTAAAATCACTACCATTGTTTTCAGACCGTAAGGCGCACTTAAAATCCTTCAATTTTCTCAAAAATTGAAAGTGCGCCTAATGTATGCACTTTCTTGACTAGAACCAATTTTATGTGGCAAACAGTGCTATTATTTGAAGTGAATACAGTTTGACTTATCTGGGTCTTACTTTATTTGATGGGCCTTATAATCCAGTGTGCCTTATGTATGAAAATAGAACAGTAAGCATTGAATTTTTTAACTGCGCCTTATAATCTAGTGTTCCGTATGTTCTGAGAAAATACATAACACTTTGAGAGCCGGGGTATGATATATTCATACCTAGAAATCGGCCTGAAATCAGCAATTGTCAATTGCCTTACCAATGCACTAGCTCCTCCACTGATAGCATTAAAGAGCTGTTCAAAAGATGCGACAAGTCTTCTAGTCTTCACTCGAAAAAAATTTTTTTGGTTGGGGGTTGTGGATTTTTTATGCGTGACGTCATCAGTGAAGTAATTTTTGGTCCATTTTGGCTCATGTTGCCTGGCCTAAGGCCCAACCGTTAGGCCAAAATATTTCGCTGAAGTTTTCATGGGAAACTAGGCTCGAGTCTTTTGAGACTTTGATCGACTTTCTAGTGTTTCTGGGTCAAAAGTTTGATCTAAAATAACAAATTAATTAATATCTAATCAACTAATTAGTCAAATTTTTATTAACTTAGATCATAACTTTTGAACCCGAAACCCCAGCAGCTCATCCAAAGTAAAAAAAGACTTGGATTATAGCCTAGTTTCCAATAAAAACTTCAGCGAAGTACTACCATCTAACGGTTGACGCCCAGGGCCAGGTGAAGTTGGCCAGGGTGGCCTAAAAGTCTTCCACTTATGACGTCACTCACAAAAATCCGCACACCCCAACCAAAAAAATATTTTCGAGTGCAAACTACAAGACTTGCCGCATCTTTTGACACTTCGACCAGGTCTGTAACCTGTACAGGAGCGGAGATATTCCCACGCAAAGCCACGTGCGATCCAGGTGTTTTTTGCGAACCGCTTGAATTAACCTGGACGTCAAAGTGTTAAGAACCCATCATCACCATCAGAAAAGTGTTTTGTTAATTTGACCAACTTCCTCAAAACAGTTGTCATACTTAAGGCAGAATGTAGGATAGACAAACGTATCATGTTATAAAACTAGCACTTTTGTTTTTTTCCTCACCCTGCATTACATGCTACCAAAGTACAGAGTTGTTTAGATGTTTTAGTACTCTACTCATTTAACTGTTTGTCAAACAAACAGCTTCTTTCAAAAATGAGTTTTTGAGCATGGAAGATAAAGAGCAATTTAAAACCAACTTCCACTGCATAAGTGGTGCATTATATTTTCAAAAATTGAGACTACAGTAACACATACTCTTAAAAATTGAGACTACAGTAGAACAAATTTTTATTGTCTTTACAGTCTTATAATGCTTGTTTTGTGACATGGTTTTGAGCAACACTTGTTTGGCTATAACATAGTTGTCATGAAAACCAGGGTAAAAACTTGAATTGCCGTTTTAGGGGCAGGAAAACCACTATATTTGCTCTGATTTTATTTGAAAAAGCTTTTAGGACTGAGAATGCTCAATTTTACATGAAATTGATTTCCTTTTTAAAAAATTTGCTGATGGTTTACTTGCTTCCCACTCTTGTGGAACGAAACTTGGATATATGTGCAAGTTTGAATCAATGCAAGAAGATGAAAGCAGAGCCCAGTCAGTTGATTCCTCAAAAGATTACATAAAAACTAGAGCATTTAAATGTAGTTGCAGTAAATCATGTGAATCTAGTTGGTCATAACCCATGAAATGTTGGTAGTAGGGAGACAACCATCACATTTTGGGCAAGGATTTTGATGTACTTTTTATTAAAACCAAATGTAAATCTTTGCATTTGAAATTTTTTGGCAAAAGGTTTATATATATTGTTTTTTGTATGCATTTTACCTGCATGCATTTTCAAACCATCCTTTTTGGCTTGTAAAACTTCCAACGACTGTAGATAGACTAGATAAATGAATAAAGAAAATAACTAAGAATTTTTGCAGGAAAAATGAATTTTTTATCTTGTGTCTTGCTGAGCCATTATATTGGTTCACCTATCACCTCTGTTATAACTCACGAATTGCTGTTGGTATAAGCATAACCAACACATCTTTGAACATGGATTTTTGTATACTATCAAAAAAATATATGCATGAGTGCATTTGAAACATTTGAGATAAAAGAACTTGTGGATTTTAGCTTATGGATCATAGAAAATTGTAATATATAATCTTTCCTCTCTTGATATATTTACTTCAAGCCAATAACCTTTTTCCTCCTGATATTTTTACTTCAAACCACCAAATGACAATTTGGTTGGTTTCATTGTTTGGATCAGTGGTTCCCAACCTTGTTCGAAGGTGACGATTATGTCTTAAAATTTCACAGTGATCGGTCATAATACAGAACAACATTGTGATTTTGATTCTGTGTTAACCCCTGAAGAATTGCATATTTACCCCCAGTTTGGGAACCACTGGTTTAGATATGATCTGTGGCCTGCAGTGTTTGTAAAGCATATGTCAAAAAATTTGATGTTTATACCACTTAGTCTATATACTGCCTTCAGGACTCGCTTGTTAGTCATCCTACACCATTCTTTTCAAGACAGGACTTAGTCACTAAGTGCATGTGGAAATCTCAGACAATACTTACCAGCTGTTGGGAATGACTTAAGTGGTGAAGAACTGTTGTAGATTTCATCTTTGCCCTTTCTAAAGACTAGGAGAATTTGTAGCTTACATGTAGCTTGGAACTACTCAAGTCATCTAAAAGAGACCTTGTTTTTAAAGCTTGATGTGGTTCCAGTAAGCATAACAAAAGCATTCATGATTTGTTTCTTTCAAGATGAGAAATGATAATGATGATTGCGTCTGTAAACATAGTCCTAGAATTCCAGTTTTGTCAACACGTTCGCTAGTGTACAAATATATTATACCTAAAAATTTATTAATTGTCTAATTAATGAATAATTATTTTGTTGTTTTTAGGCCATAATTTTAGGCCCAAAACTCCAGCAAGTCGTCCAAAGTCTCAAAAGACATGGATTTTAGCCTAGTTTCCAATAAAAACTTTAGTTAAACACTGCCATCTGGTGGTTTGGGCCCAGAGCCAGATGAATTGGGCCAAAAAGGCCTAAAACTATTCCACTTATGATGTCACTCACAATAAATCTAAAACCCAAAACCAAAATTTTTTTTTTCTGTTGCAGACTTGGAAGATTTGCAGAGTCTTTTGAGGGTTTGAACAACTCTCTAGCGCAATCGGCAAAGGAGTTATGCCGTCACTAAGACATATGTAAACTACTTGATTTAGGTTGAAACCATACCGGCTGCGAAGGTGTTAAATNNCCAGGAGCAAGCACTTCAGCTGGCTCGATGTTGAAGCCTGACTTTGAGGTGGAATTTTTGAGCTATTTTTTCTAGAAATCAGTAGGCACAGCAAGAAGAAGTGATTTAGTTGCTGGTTGGCTGCCTTTGATCTATTCAGCATATGACTTGAGTCAGGCATTGCTTTGAGTCTTTCTCTTCTGCTGGCCACTTCTTGTCAAATGTCTGGCAGAGCTATTCTGGCAAGCAAGCACAAACAACTGGTTTTAGGCATCCTGTAATAATGCAGCAACTATCGTTTAAGACAGAATCCAGACGATAAGCATGTGATAACATGGCTCATACAGGCATGCATATTCCGCTGTAGAGTAGCATAGGGCTAGTGCTAATGTTCTCCATGGGTCTGGGCTTGTTTTCCAGCTCCAGCAGAAATGTTTGCAGAGGATATTCTTTCTCGTTGTCACCTTGGGCTTGCAGTTCTGAATGTTTTTTAACACTTTCACCACCGGCTGACATGTATATACATCAGGGGAAAACCCCTCTCGGTTCCCAGTGGACATACACAATGCAGACCCAATATAATGAGGATGTCGGGATCCACAACATCAGACCGCGTTATAAGTGAGTCGGGTTATATAGAGGTATTTTATTACGTAACAAATGGTATACTGCCATGACCAAGAACGTATATTTCCATGACAAAGTGATGTTTATCCTAAAAACAAGTCTAGGGTTGACTGTTTCAGTGCTTGTCTATTCTTTTTCCTTGCGATCTCTCGTATTTCTTTCAAGTGTAGGACGTCTGTTTTGATTGGCAAACCATAAGCGCAGTCTCTCAGACTTTGACTGGAACTTGCCCAACAGTCTTTACGGGGATATACCTAACATACGTCATATGTGGTCTGTATTGTGACAAAACTGTATGCGACTGCTTATTTTGATATGTTTAAAATTATTTACCTAAAAGTACTGTATCGCAGCTAATGAGTTATAAAATCGGGGTCTATGCTCAAACCGCGTTGTATTGGATTGCGTAATATCGGGTCTACAGTGTATATGTTCCTACTGAAAATCTTCCATTGCAGTCCAATAAAAAACTTTGAACCATGAAATTGGCTCGATTGGTCAGATCCCAGGGAATGATGACATCATGCAAATGAAACCAAATATGCACAAACATATTCCCTTTATGTAAACATAAACAAAAAGCCAACATCCAAATCTTCATTTTTTTTTTTTATTGCAAACTACGAGACTTTCCCCATCTTTAGAGGATTTGAACAACTCTCTAGCTCAATTGGTTGGTGAGTATAGCTTTAGACAAAAAGACCAAGGTTACCTTTTGGGGAATTGAATTTTTACCCAATGTTTGGTTTTTGAGCCATAATTTTGGCTCCAGATATGCTAGAAAGCTAATCAAGGGCTCTAAAGACCAGGTCATAGCCCTAGTTTCCCAAAAAAGCTTGAGCCAAAAAATAGCTTGTTGAGTTCGTGCCCAGGGCCAGGTAACCTCAGCCAGAATGGTGCGAAAACATGCCTCCATGACACCCGCAAGACACCCAAAGCCCAAAACTAAACAAAGTTTTTACATCTAAACCAGTGGTTCTTAACCTGGGTTCAATCAAACCCGTAAGGTTCGATGGAGCCAGTTCAGGGGTTTGACGAAGGTCATCTAAAGCACGTAACACATTTTACTTTCTGTTATATTGGGCAAAAATGGGGTTCAACAAAAGCTTGGAAAACTACGTAAGGGTTCGGTGTGTTTGTAAACGTTAAGAACCACTGATTTAAACCAAAAGACTTCATGAATCTGTTGATGGTTTGAACAGCTCTCTAGCTCAATCTGCCGCTGAGTTACAGCTGGTCAAAATTTGCCCTGAGAGGCTAGCATTCCCATGTGTATTCTGAAACTATGTATGAACTTACATTTACGGCACTTCCAAGCGAAAAACAACAGGAGTGGTACCACAATGAAGATTTTCGGTAGGAACATATATATGTACATCACCTGGTAACCGTAAGGGGTTTTCCCTCACGTATATATGTGTCTGTCGGTAATGAAAGTGCTAATTAGGGAAATCCTGCTTAATCCTCAAGGACAGGGGTTGCTAAACTGGGGTACATGTACCTATCTGAAGCAGTACATTTAAGGTTGGCAGTAGAAGGAAAAATATGTTTACAAATTATTCACTTCGCAATATTTATACATATTTGTCCAAACCATTTCATGTCACTATTGAGATTAGACAAGGGGAAGTATTGAGTCCATACTTGCTTGATGTATATTTAGATGATTTATCTCTTGCACTAAACAACATAAAATCTGGGTGTATTGGTGAAGCCTATTGAATCACTTTATGTTTGCTGATGATATTTGTGTGTTTTGTCCAAGTGCACGTGGGATGCAAAGTATACTAAATGTCTGTGAGGCTTATGCACGATCGTATGAAATTATTTTCAACTGCAGCGAAATTGATTGTATGATGTTTAAGGCTAAGACTGTAAAAAGCTTGGTCATCCCGTTGCTGACACTGGGTGTACTAACAGTAAAATATGTTTCCCACTACAAATATTTGGGGATTGTATTAGATATTGAGCTTTCAGATGACAAAGACATTCAGAGACAACTACGATATCAATATTATCCACTAAT
>JGI24021J15306_10011695_pt1 | contig 10901 bp, 9 predicted proteins | sample Ectturendosymbi1_FD_15306 | JGI IMG/M metagenome (IMG submission 15306)
AAAACATAACTTTTACAAACGATGACGTCATGAATTACGTCATAGGGGCCCTCCACTAAAAATTGCCCCGGGCCCCCTACCCTTTAATCCGGCTCTGTCTATATGGTGTGCCTGATGCGCCGACTGCCGTTTCAGTAGATATTTTTAACGCTGTTGACGAATTTCTGAAATGCTGTAACAGATTCTAGTAAAGCAGTGTACTCGTTTTGCGTATTATTTATATTTTTTTGGAGTTTACTCGTGCTGTATTTTGAAAGCTCGACGTGACACGAAAAAATTGCACCAGTCAGGCTACCGCCTGTAGCAAGATTGTCGTTAAATAAATGAATAAATAAATTGCCAAAATTTGATTTGACTGATGGACTTCACCTAAATATTTCCTATTTATCTAAATGTTTTTATTTGCACCCAAATTTGAATGAAGCTTTTCTCATTTGCCCAGATTTAATTGAAGTTGTTGGACTATACCAAACGCTCTTAATTTGCTCAAATGTTTCTAACTTTACCCAAAATTTGAATGAAATTTTTTGGTTGGGCCAAATTCGATGAAGGCTGTTGGAATTCCCAAATGATTCTAGTTACTCAAGGGCGGTTTCTATTTTGCCATCAGGGGGAAAAAACAATGACAAAATAGTATCACATTATTTTGCCGTTTTGGCCATTATTTTGCCGTTGATTTGGCCATTATTTTGCCTTAGTTGGGAAAATAGACACTACCTCACTTACACGTGAAAGACGTAGTATGCTTTGCCCAAATAATGGTAATGGTTTGTTGTTTCATTGAAATTTTTTCCCCGAATATTGGCCAATTTCTCAGCGTTGGGGATGCGACCGCATCCCCTGCATCCCCATGCCGTACGCTTATGAACAACACCATTTTATAACAGCACATCAATCAAACCTTCAGTGATTCGGAGAATCCGAGAATGTTTCCTCTGTACGTTGCGAGACACTTGGTTCTGGGGACCTCTTTTGGTAGCTTGAACAAGCGGTAGAGAGCAGAGACAAACTGTGCTTCGCCTTTTAAAAGACACGCTACTTAAAAATGAAATTTGTTTCAACACAAACCAGGGATATCTAGAACTCCTAGAGTTCTAGATATCCTTGACACAAACGTGCTCTTTGGGCCGTGTGCTCGACGCTTATGATGTATGAAAGTAGAGTTCTTTACGAAAGAAAGGTCCGTAGACAGGTTTGCATTTTTTGTGGAAAACGTGGAAAAGTAATCAATTACTGTCCTGAAAAAAGTTTTAGCCACTCCCATATCCAACACAGCTTCAGCTAAACAGACCAACAAAACACATGCTGTAAAAATTGTCGAACAATGAATTCGTTAAAACCCTTTATCGCCCGCAGAAGCCACGATCGTGACTTTTGGAATTAGGATCGGCCATAACTCGCTGCCAGACTGCGCTAGAGAGTCATTGAAGATATCGTCAGATTCAGAAGACAGCAACGCATCGTTTGAGGTATTTTCCGCGTACGTGTGACGTCATTGTGACGTGATTTCGGGGAAAAACTCGTTTTTCACGTGACCAAAAACTTTAGTGTTTTTTATTCAAAAAGCTGTGGAGGGGAAACTGAACACGTCGGAAACAAAGTTTCTGCATAAAAATGTCAGTGATGACCGTCACTTTGCGAAGGTTGTTGAAAAACATGAACATTTTTGGTGGGGGCATCTTTGGACAATTGAAGGGTAAAAATCTCTTCAATTCTTCGCTCCTGGACAACTGAAGGGAAAAAGCAAGCCCGTAACCAGGGAAGGCGCAGAGGGGCGAAAACCCCCTTGCAAAATTTTTCGCCTCCCCTAGTAAAATGTGTTTAACATAGTTTAAAACTATTGGGCATAGTTTAAAAAATTTTGGCCACTCTCAGAATATTCTTCGCCCCCTCTAGTGTCCTAAGCTGGTTACGGGCCTGGTTAAATGTACCCTTCAATCGTCCAACGAAACATCTGAAACTTGCCGAACAGGTTTCCCTTGGTGTCTTACAACATCCTATCAAATTTCAAGTGAAAATATTAAGAGGAAAAAATTATGGAAGATTTTGCAGTTATGCAAATGTGCTATTGCCTAGGGGAAGGGGATTCGCTAATTAGTTGTTTATTTTATGCCACATCTTTCGAACCACTAAGGATAGAAAGTCAATTAAGGGCTCTAAAGATTCAAATTTTTGCCTACTTTCGTTAACAAGAAAAAAAGCGATCTATCCCTTGTAGTTTTTTTCAAGCCCCGATGACGTAATCCGGAAATAACGTGGACCCGGCCACTCTTTACCCAAAAGGTTTCCTCCCCGAAACAGTGATGACTCACTTTGGTTGGAATTTTTTGTTTTTGTTAGTTGGGGTCTTCAGACGTAGTCCAAGCCAAAAAACGTTCCGGAAAAAGCTCACAGGGAAGCGTGAAAGAACTTTTTGAATTTTTTGGAAAATTGCCAAAAAATCCAACTACGGAAAATTAGAAGTTTGCATTTTTCTCAAAATTTCAAACGAAAAGATGCCTCTTTTTTAACTCATCGGATCGTTTGCTGTCTTCCGAATCCGAGGATGTCTTCAGTGACTTTCTAGCGCAATCCGTTCGCAAGCTATGGCCGAATCATAACTTCAGAAGCCACGGAAGCAGTGAACTGATCATACATATGCTTGTGTGAGGAACTAGAGGCGACATTAGCTGAATAGAAAGGTGTTTCCATGATGGGTTTTACATGAATTCACTATCTTCAGAAAGCTCTGAGGATGATTTACTTTTAAACATATGCTTTTTTCACGAAATTGCGTGAAAGCGGTCGGAAGTGCAATCGCTGCTTTGTGAACAGTTTTGATTTAAGCACCAACCCTTCAGCAGGCTGCTTTTGCCATGCTGCCAGCAGCGCAGTCATTTGCCAGAGCGAACAAAGCTGCCTTGACATACCAACGTTATCTGAAGCGACTATTAAAAACATGTCTTTACAAAATCAATATTACGAAAGGACGATCCCCAAAAGCAGAACCCATGAAAATTTTATTAAGTCCTATAAAAGTCCAACAAATTTCAAGACTTTGCTCAACGCAAACTTGTGTCGTGTATACGATCATTCCCCAACGTTTTACGTTACCTTGGTCGCTTTGCATAAAGTCACGTTCTTTCAAACAAACATATCTGATGTGTCGGAGGTTCCGCTCTTGATGGAACCACTATTAGATGCAGAGGAATGTAGTTCCAACAAAACGGGCCACCCTCAGACACCAAACGGGTCCTTAACCTGGCTGAGAGAGCAATTTCAAAAAGAGCTTGATCGACAGGAAATGTGACGTTGAGTGGGCACCATACTAACCTGACTTAATCACCTCCAGATTTTCATTTGTGAGGGTATCTCAAGGATAACGTGCACCACAACAACCCTGAAACAACTGGCTAATTGAAGACAGCAATCACAGCATAAATCACGGAAAGCCTCGAAAAGGGATTCTTCGTTCGAGTAATTGACAATTTTGAACGTCATGTGCCAGTTTTGCCTCCATCGTCGCCGGGTCCATTTGGAGCATATTTTGGAAAGAACATGAACATAATGCGAAGAGACCAAGATAACTAAACTTTGTGGAATGATCGGATACAGACTTAAGTTTAAGTCTAGCAAAAGTTTTGAGATTTGCCAGACCTTGTACGATTTAAAATTTTTATGGTTTTTGTTTTGGGGTTACCCTGTGTTTTATGGAGAGCCACGAGACCAACCGATGGCTTTCTTTAATTCAGGTTTTTCAATGAGGAGTTCCGAGCATGAAACCATCCTTGGAGTTTCAAAACCGATTTCTTCAGTCAGCTCAAACAATGTCTTCCAATTTAGTGCCCCACTCACGCATTCACCTGAAACAACAGCATCAACTGATTACAGAAAGATTTTATTTTACCGCAAGACTACTTTTATGCAAGGAAAACGCAGCAAGAACTGTAATTGCATTTCAGGATCAAGTTTCTCGTTGAGCTGAAGATTTCAATCAGATCAGCTGCTAAGTAGCGTGCAAACACACAGATGATTGTTAACGTAGTTAAAAACTAATGTTATAAGTTACTTGCCCCATAGAACCTCATTATTTTTCAGCTCGTCGCTGAGATCTCTGTCCGCGTAAACATCACTGAAAAAAAGTTCTCCACCGGTTTTCAGCACTCGGTAAGCTTCGGCGAAGACGGCTCGTTTGTCCTTGCACAGGTTGATCACGCAATTTGATCTGCGTCACGCACAAATAAATGTTATGCTTAGTGAAGCAAGTTTGCTTCCCACATATTTGGCAAACCTAGGAAGACAATGGATAAAATTGCAAGGCAAAACCAGTCTGCCGACCGTTGATACATGAAAAAACGAACTAGCCATAACTTGCTAGCCGCCAGCGCTGGAGAGCTGTTCAAACTCTCTAAAGATCGGAAAGTCTTCTAGTTTCGATTTTCAAAAATTGGAAAGTTTTGGACTTCGGATTTTTTGTCAAGGACGTTATCATCAGGTAAGTTTTGCGGTTTTTGGATGACGTCATCGGACGACCCAATGAGCCGATTTCGTGACTCAAAGTTTTATTAGATTCTAGGCTATAATACGAGTCTTTAGAGCCTTTCATCGACTTTTTACTGTTTCAGGTTCCAAAATTATGACTCAAAAATTGCAAATTAATTTATTGATTCCCTTAGGGTTTAAATGATTTTTTTGTTGTTTCTAGGCCATAATTTTGGAACCACAAACGCTAGAAAGTCGATCAAGGGCTCTAAAGACGCGTATCATAGCCTAGAATCTAATAAAACTTTGAGTCACGAAATCCGCTTGTTGAGTCTGCTCCCAGAGGAAGATGACGTCATCCAAAAACCGCAAAACCTACCCTAATTATGACGCCATCGCAAAAAATAAAATAAAACTTTTCAATTTTTTTATTCTAAACTACAAGACTTTCGGAGGCTTTAGAGGATTTGAACAGGTCTCTAGCTCAATCGGTTGGTGAGTTAAAGCATTTGCCCAAATTGGCCAACTATACCTTTAGTGGGATTTTATTGAAAAGCCAAAAATGTGGTTTTTGAGCCATAATTTTGGTACGAGAGACGCTAGAAAGCTGATCAAACCCTCTAAAGATTCGGATTAAAGCTTTGTTTCCAAAAAAACTTGAGCCAAAAAATTGCTTGTTGGAGTGACGCCCAGGGCCACGTAACCTCAACCAAAAATGTCGAAACCTACCTTAATTATGACGTCGTCAACAAAAACCCGAAAACTAAAACGTTCCCATTACATTTTAATCTAAACTAGAAGTCTTTCCCGATCTTTGGAGGGTTTGAACAGCTCTCTAGCCCTAGCGGCAGGCAAATTATGTCCAGAAATGTAGCGGCCATCGTAGTGGCCGGCGGGGCGTTAAAGAATGAATTTGAAATGGTTTGATACGTACGGAGGACCGCAACCAGAGGGGGGCAACCAGGCAATTGCCACCCCTAAAATTTTCAAAAACATAGTTAGTTCTAGGTACGTATGGTTATTGTTTTTACGTTTTTTTTGTTTTGTTTTGTACAACTCATCATTTTGCTTATATTTACTTAATTATCTAATTTTGTTATTAAAGTTGGGACATCATTCCTCTTTCTTCTCCAATAACAAATGTGTGCCCATAACCCCAATTTGAAGAGACGATTTACGAAACAAAAAAAAAATAAATGATTGCATAAGTTGCTATGTTGTTGTTTCTTGTGCGGCTTTGCCAGGTTTAACTGTGTTGCAAAGATGTTTGACTGTGTTGCAAAGATGTTTGACTGTGTCGCAGAGATACTTTCGCTGCTGTGTAGTTGAAACCAGGGCTTTAAACAGAGAGACTAAGATGTTCTCGATGTGCATTAGTGATATGTACTTCGAAAAATGAGACGTTATCTGCTTTAAAATGATAATCGTGTGCGAATAACAACGCCCATGTAAACAAATTGTAGATAATAATCTACAAAACAAGCTTTGCCAAAGCGTAGATATCAGAAGTCCAAACGGTAAAATTATGGAAACGTATTCATTTCATTATGATTGTAAAAATTGGACACCTGCTTTAATTAAAAACGTCTTGGCTACAACCATTTTGAAACAAACGAGCAAATGAAAAGTCTCTAACAGCAAAAGATCACCAACGTACACAGTAGAACTTCGCACGTCTGGTTACACCTGACGCAGTGAAAAGCTCTTACATAACAATGTCGACAGATTCACTTTTGATGTTGATGTCGCGAAGATTTTCAATGTAACCTTTAACAAACTTGACATTTGCTTGCTTGTATCCGAATCTGTCACGGTGGTACTCGATAAATTTGTTGGCAGTTTCCAGCTGTTAAAAGCATTGCGAAAAGCTGAAGCTGGTGTTATAACACTATTTTAGAGTCAAATACGATTGTACAAAAGCAACATCAAAATACTACAACGCGTTTCGTCCACTGCAATGTAACAGAAAATTTCGTTTTCCTCAGAGGTAAAAACGTTATTGTATACTGGTGCAAATCTTGTTTTGACTCTGTAAGATTTTGTTTTTGAAAACCAATACAACTGCTTGAAAAGAAAATGTCAAAGTTGATTTCAATTTGGCGTAACAACATTGCATATTGTGACCGGTTGCTTTTACGACTGCCTTCCTTGATGGCGTTTACCCTGAGATCATTTTATACGATTTTAATGGCTTTTTATGTTCAGTGAGGCTGTAGCCGGGAAATATTTAGCAAGGAGTGATCTGCTCCAGGAGAGCGGTGTAAAGTCAGTTACTTCAGGCTTTTCTGAAGCCTGTTGGGTGTAACCCAAACATCGAGTTTAAAAGATGGTCGAAAACTTTGAACATAGTTCATGGGGATTGAACGGCTGCTTCTCACGAAAAGACTTAAAGGCCAACCGGGTTGCCTCTTGCAAAGAGACCGTCTTTACATCGGTATATCATTTCTATTCGTTGACGGAAATTTTGATCTGATTAGGAGAAAGCTGTCTAAGTCTGGAACGAATCCAAGACGTTATATGAACGTTACTCACCCAAACTTTTTTTAAAAGCTTTAGATTTACCAATTGCAGTGCTTTAGAAAATCACTACGAACATCTAGTCAGTGGCGATTCTAGAATTAAAAAAGTGGGGGGGCCACTGCGGAGCCAAGAAAAAAGCAGGGGGGGCAACATAAATGTCTATCTTGAAAGTTGATTTTTCATTGGTTTGAAGATTAAGTTGCTATGATTGACCCTGTCAAACCCAACATAGGCTTGTGAATATCGTTAAATATGAACTAGCGTTATTATTGACTAGAGACACCTAAACGCCACTGTAGAATCAATCACACAGGTAGTTGAATGATGTTGGGTGTAATTACTGTACTTGACACCACAGCATGTTTTTGTTGTTTTTACTGTTTTTTTACTCTTTCAGAGTAAACGGTTCTGCGCCTACTACGCGCAGTCGAAGAAATTTTAAATAAATTTTACCAACGTCATTTGCAAAATCAGTGATTTGGAATAATACACGTGCGGCCGAATTAGGTCAAGAAAGAATTTGCACGAAAGCTTTAACTTCATAGAACATTGGTTGCACATAAAAAATGTGGTTAAGCTAGATCTGCAAAAGTCAAGAAAAAAGTTTCCCGAGTAGCATCATGCAAGCATCTATAGCCACGCGAGTTTGATTAACCAGTGTAAGAGAAGTAAATTGGGAATAAGGTCTTTATATTACTTTTTTTCACTGCATGTGCCGACCTTCAAACAACCTTATAAACATCTTACCACGTTTGTGTGCTTTACCATTTTGCGTCAATGATTTGTTTCGGTTGTTGGATCGCTTGACACAGGTACTGTTGCGATCGGAAATCCCGAGCGGTATGTGCGCAAAGCTTCGCACTGTGGCAATAAGCAACAATAGAGATCATGCGCCGCAATCACTCTATTATTGCTTGTTCGCGCCACGTATATATATTGTTGTTCTTCGCGTACATCCCGTTCGTGGTGAATCACACATTTAACGCAACGCCACCGGAGAGGTTGCAACAGTACTAGACCAGGGGCCACCAACCTTTCAGAAACTGCGAGCTACTTCTTGTGTACCGATTAGTGCGACGGGCTACTAGTTTGATACACACTTCTGAAATAAAAATTTAGTTCACCATACCTTTAATTATTTTGGTATTGATATTCTTTAATGTGAAGACACTGATCATGCTAATGGTATTTTTAGGACAGGCCCGCGGGCGACCTACTTAGTCCTTGCGGGCGACCTGGTGCCCGCGGGCACCACGTTGGTAACCCCTGTACTAGACAAACAGAAAAACGCAAGTTCTTAAACATGGAAAGTTTAGAATTCGTCGGGAAACTGCAATTTGCAGGAGAAGAGTTTCGAAGAACCTATGTGAAACAACTGCTTAGAGGAACTTGTGTAAAAATATGATCAGTCGAAACGAGCTGTGGACAAAAGATCAAATTGCTAACAGCGGAGACCTTCTGCAAATGTTCATCGCCAAATCGAGGTAATCGCCCACTTGTTTCTTTGAAACATGAGCAATCGAAACAAGATGCCAAGTTCGCTTTTCTTCATTGGTAATTGGCAGATTCTAGTTACCTCATACTTTTACAACATACAAATGTATCAAAAGCAATGAAAACAAAGGCCTGCGTGGGTAAATATTCTAAACCAATGCATTTGTTTTTGCGATGTCATTCACGTTTTCGTTTATCATTCGTTAATTTCTTACCGTTTCAAGCAGGTATAGAATAAAAGCGACTTCTCTCAGGTATAGCAAAGAGCGAAGGCCTAGCGTTGCAAATTACCGACACTGCTGAATGAATCAAACCCTTTTCAAATATTTATCGTACGCTGTTGCCTGTAAAAAGTCAGAAAAGGGCTAAAAAATTACAAAAAGTGATGTGAATATATTCTCAAGTACTACCTTACATCATATTCCTATGACATTGCGTGAAGGTAGAAACTGCTTAACTTGAGAGCAAGTTACAAAAACGACATTAGCCTCAGCAAATATTCATTTTGATACATTAAATTCCAGCTACCTGCTCATCAGTCATGTCAACACCAGTTACAAATCCATCTTGTCCGACCAGTTTTGAAAGAGCGAAGCAATCCTGACCACTTCCACTTCCAAGGTCGAGTATCTTCATTCCTCCCAAGCAGGGGGGCACCACGAGACCACAACCGTAGTACTTCATCACAACCTCATCGTGTACCAAACTAATAGCCTCGCGAACATACTTAGGCATTTTTTGAGACGTCTTGCATGCTGAAGTTTGTAAATCGTCGCTGGAACGTAGTACTTTGCCTGAAACGACAAGTGATTCACGTTTAACTAGTTTTTTTAAGTGGTTTTAGGGACCTGAATCGGGTCCCTAGTAGAATCAGAGAAATCGGGTCCCGACAGGTCCATACCGCGTACCTAGCATTTTCCTTAAAAAAAGCCTGGTTTAACCTAATGTTAGAAAGTGATCGTCGGAAAACTGACAAAGATTTACGTATTTTTTAAAATTCGGATTTCTTCAGAAAAAGATAAAAGTGATAAATGCAGTGCGCTATTTTTACACCTGTGATAACAAGTAAAAGAGTATCAGAAAGTAGCGAAATACCCGTTCTTTTGCTTGGAGATCTTTTTGCGTGGCCGTTACTCTGTAGAATATGTGTAGTCAGCAAATGTGCTGACCAAAAAATCAGAAAATGCATTGTGCTATTGTTGTCAGAAAATGCAATGTGCTAATGTATTCAGTACATGTATTATCACACAATAAAATGTGCTAAAGTTGTCAATACATTTGTTTTCAGACGATGCAATGTGATGTTGTATAACATTGCTTATGCAGTATTCTTTTATTCAGAAACCTTTGGAGCTTTGCCAAGTAGTTGCTGCCAATGCCCGGGGAAACTGCTTGATTGAATGCCCCCTACCAAATTCTAGTATTGAAGAAAGGAAAAACTACAGGCCAAGCAAAATAACCTGCCCAGAGCTTTGTCACGTCGCCTCAAGTGAGAATGAAGAAGAGAAAAACCTGTGCGAGTCTTGTACCACGTTACGCAACAATAGCAAGAAACTGGAACCTTTAAAATGGTTCTAGGATTACAGCCACCCATACAACTGTCACCTATATAAGACATATTGAGTTCTTTGCGTTTATTGCCATTAACGAACCTGCGGCCCGCGGGACAAATGCGGACCCCCGAACATTTACTATAGCCCGTGTCAGAATTTCCGTAACTCAATTTACAACGCAACACCTCATTAAAACGAAAGTCCGTGATAAGTAGATACTTAGACATTAAGTCTAGAGAAGCCTTTCCCTCTCTCTTAATAATTTTCTCTCCGTAGTTTCCTCAGGAAAATAAAGGTACAATTTTAAGATAAAATTAATTTTTGCGGCCCGGCAGTGATATTCCACAATTCATGCGGCCCGTGATAGTAAATAGGCTCTACACCCCTGGCTTAGGAGGTGGGAGGAGCTAACTGGTAAATACTGAACGCAGTTCTCTGAAATACCTCGTCCCTCTCTTTTGGTGTGCAGTCGTGACTTGTTTTCATGTCGCGTAGAACTGATGATGCGCCACAGCGAAAGCTGACTGTGGAACTAAGCCTCGAGATCTTTACACCGCATACATTTTCAAAATTTCGAAGACCTGGCTGAGATTTGTTTAGAGAGTTGCTTTTGTGTTTTACATTTACCTTATTTTGTCACCTTGAGTTGTGTTAAGTATTCACATGTATTTTAATCAAAAAGTTTATCAGCTAGGTTATCGTCGAAGGAAAGCTTTTGCGTCTTCCTTTTCTGAGCAGTCGCCTGCAGTGTCATGGAGAATGTCACCTTCAGGCAGTCGCCTGCAGTGTCATGGAGAATGTCACCTTCAGGCATTCAAGAAATCCGATTGCGCAGAATGCACCAAGTGAACCCACGCTGAATGAAGTATTCCA
>JGI24021J15306_10011696_pt1 | contig 10900 bp, 7 predicted proteins | sample Ectturendosymbi1_FD_15306 | JGI IMG/M metagenome (IMG submission 15306)
TTTCTATGATTCTAACTTCTTTCGACATTACAATCACGTTCTGTATGTTAACTACTAATGAGCAACCCTGTTGGGTGGAGTGCTGTGCCTAAACTTTTCTATGGACTTCATGTCTGATACAAATAAACAAATAGACAATAGAATAGATAAATAAATAGTAGTAGAAAGTACGCCTACTACAGCAGTGCAGACATAGAAAAAGTTACTCGGTTGACAGAGTAACTTACCTTTCTCACGCCTTGAAATGGTGGCCGGTAACTCGTCACGGGCGGCAGTAAAAAAGTTAGTTCAACAAGTTTCCGCCCGCTTCAAGAATCCGCCCACTTTCAGAATTAGTTCAACAAGTTTCCGCTCCGCCCGCTTCCAGAATTAGTTCAACAAGTTTCCGCTCCACCCGCTTCCAGAATTAGTTCAAGAAGTTTTGAATTTTTTGCACGGACGGTGTTATGAACCGCCGGTCCAATGTTGCGGCGGTCTTGTGTATCGCCGGTCCAACGTTGCGCCGGTCTTTCGAATTGCCGGTCAAACGTGCCCAGTCTTTTGATCGCCGGTCTAACGTGCCCGGTCTTTTGATTTGCTCCGCTCCAGCATTCCTCCAGGGTGCATTTTCGCTTCAAATTTCACCCATTTTCGTCTAGATCTTTGTTTGATTTCTTCTTTGATATAGGTGGACCTCTTTTTCTTTGATATAGGTGGACCTAAGGATTTCACTTGTTCAATCTACCATTGGTAAAAATCAAAATAGCTTTTCTGTAAACAGTCTTTGTTTGAAAGGCTTCTGGTTCTCTTTTCTGCAATATTCTTCAATTGCTGGTTTGTTGATATTAGGACATTAGTATTCAAAATTGAAGGTCTTCTTTTGTCGTTCGTTATGTGTGTAATTTCCTTATTTCAGCATGTATAGATACATTTCTTTACCATCTTAGAATGATGATATTGATTTTTTTGATGAAGATAATCATCAGATGTTGGAAGTTGGGAAATAACGTTGTTTGAAAACTTCCTAACTGATGCAGTGTTGTCTCATTTTGTCAGTTGAATTGTACAAGAAGACATTTTTGAGGAAAATCGTAGTTCGTTCATGGTCTTCCAGTTTCAGTAAAAGTCATTTGAAAAGCGGTATCTCGAGTCTTGAAATAATATTCTTTTGAATATACTGTTAGCATGACATCCAATGTATAACGTTGTTTTTGATGAAGAGTTTATTTTTCGTGGCAAGGATGAAGATCACACGATCACTCCAACCATTAGGCCAGAAATCATTACAATTAATTTTATGGATTCCGAAAGTATTTTAATTTCTCATTTCACCACTGTTTCCAGGAATGTTTCATTCATCAACATTTGTCAATCATAATTACCATAACAAGTGCTTGTGCAATTTCGTGTTATATGTCCAAGTTGATTGTGCATAAAACATCTGAAATTGGTTTCACCATTTTTTGTTGAAGCGTAACTTAACTGCTTCAGTTAATGTTTGTAATTGTTGGGCCATGTCAGTTTCCTTTGTTCTGGATTCTCTTGCATGATCATTTAGTTGGTGCAGCTGTCTTTGACATTGTTGTATGAAATGTTTTGAAAAACGATTTTAAAGTCATTTTTTTTCTCTATTTTGTTCAAAACATGTTTCAGGTTTCTTATGTTTTTTCGACATTCAGTTCGACATAGTTTCAACATAGTTTTAGGACATTCAGTTCTTTTCCCACTTCTTTAACAGGATCATCTTTGTTTTTCCAAATGAAGTTTAATTTTTGTGGTATCTCCTTTATCAGAGTTTCCACAATGCACTGATGATAAGGATATGTTTTGTACTTCAAAGCTCCTTCAAATTTGTCTAATGTGAAGTAAGCCTTGTTTATGAATCACTGTAAATCAATTTCAGGATTGTTTTCCGGTTGAACTTTTGTTCTTCAATAGCTTGTCGTAATTGTTCAAGCCATTCTTGTTTTGTAATGCTATGCTCATCTTTTTCTTCATCACCTTATTTAATTGGCAAAATATTTTTCCAAAGTTGAGATACCTTGTTGACATTTTGAGAGCCGGCGTACGATATGTTCGTACTTCGATTTAGACCTAAAAAGCAGCAGTTTTCGGTTGCCTTACCAATGCCCTAGATCCTCCGCCAATTGCGCTAGAGAGCTGTTCAGGGGCTCGAGCAGATCAGCCAGTCTAGTAGATTGCACTCGAAAAAAAATTGTTTGGTTGGGGGGTGCAGATTTTTTGTGAGTGATTTCATAAGTGAAGTAGTTTTGGGGTCATTTTGGCTCATGTTGCCTGGCCTAGGACCCAACCACTAGGCCCAAGTGTTTTCGCTGAAGTTTTCATTGGAAACTAGGCGGATTGTAGCCTAGAATCCAATAAAAACAGCAGCAAAATACTACCACCTAATGGTTGGTGCCCAGGGCCAGGCAAAGTGGGCCAAGGTGGCCAAAAAGTCCTCCACTTATGACGTCACTCACCAAAAACCTGCACCCCCAACCAAAAAATTTTTCGAGTGCAAACTACAAGACTTGCTGCGTCGTTTGACACTTCAACCAGGTCAGTAACCTGTACAGGAGCGGAGATATTCCCGCGCAAAGCCACGTGTGATCCAGCTGTTTTTTTGCGAACGGTCTTGCCCTCCTCTCTGACGCCCATGCCCCTAAAACTTTTTATAACAAAAAGGCTGAGGAAAATAACATATGTTTACTAATAAGCATATAATGAATTTTGAAAGTATTAGTTGCTGATATTTATTTCTTATTTAATCTTTGAACCACATACGAAGTTCACAGAGCACAAGGACACACTATCTGCACAAACAGATTGACAATAATAGACACACAACGTTTTGTAACGGTGTTGGTGGTAGGACTACAGGATTACAGACTTGCAACACTTTGTACCACATTACATTGCAGACACTTTCTTAACAAAAGTTCGCTAACTTGTAACAATTGGTACAACACTCCATCCAGAGTAGGACACGAAAATCGCATGTAAGAAATAAAGTTCAACCCTGGCCAATGCCAAGTGAAGCACGAATGTGTTGTGGCCTGCACAGTGCACACACCCTCAAACTAACATGTGAATGTCCGGGCCTTCAGTCACAAAGTAAAATGCAGTTGTATTGTTAAAAGAATAAGTACAAATATTAACAGTCTGACTGCATAAAAGCGTGCAGTCATACGTTGTTAGACTTTCTGCATCTTTCGAGAAACAGGTACGCATTTTATCTCAAAACCTCAAAGGTAGGAATGTTATATTGAACCTGATGACTACCAACACTCACTCGCCATGGCATGTTGTACAGTGCCCTGCAACCAAAGTTATAAGCCCCAAACAATCTGTGGAAGTATGCCTTCCTGAAATCACATAATTGTGATGCATACATGGGCGTACAGAAGGAATGAAAAAGTACATTTTTCACTGCGTTCGAACGTCGGGAAAAAACTTTTTGAAATCGCAGTTGTGTCTGAATATCTTTGTCATCTGAAAGCTCAACATCACGTACAATCCCCAAACCTTTGTAGTAGCTGACTGATTTCACTCTTTGTACACCCACTGCCCAGTGTCAGCAACAGGATGACTGCTTTTTGCTGTCTTAGCCTTAAACGTTCTGCATTCTGCTTAAGCCTGACACACATCTAGTATACTTTGCAACCCACGTACACTTGTTCAAAACACACAAATAGCAACATCAAGTCGTTCAATAAGATTTCAACCATATAACAGTAACATCCAGCTTTGAGGTTGTTTAGTTCAAGAAATAAATCATCTAAATATACAGCAAGCAAGTATGAACTCAATACTCCCCTTTTCTAACGTGTTTAGTAATATGCAACGGTTCAGACAAATTTATATGTATAAATAATTTTAAATGAGTAATGTATAAACATTGTTTCCCCTTCTATTGCTAATCTTAAATGTACCCCTTCAGATAGGCAAATGTACCCCAGTTTGGGAACCCCTGCAAAAGAAGGATGGCCATTTTTGCATGTATACCTAGAAGGGCGGATTACGGCAATTGACATATTAATCTGCAATTGCACAAAAACTCTGCTGTTTTGTTTGTGAAACTCCCACTTGCTGTTGGGAAAGTTGGAGATTTTAAAAACTGTTGTTCTGTTTTTTTAAAACGAAACCAATCCACTGAATTTAACCATGTATTTGCATTGAAACAACAGTTTTGTGTGTAAAAAGACAGCTTGCATATCTGTATCGGTTGTTTGATTTTTGCACTTCATAGTACTGCATGTGCAACATACCTTTACCACTGCAGTGGGGCTTGTAACAAGCCTGCTTGAACCATAGTCACCTATTTGACGTTTTCAAGAATCGGATGGCATGCACCCCGTCAGTTCTTCAGCCACCTTGTGTATGTTTCTATTCTCTTCGACTGATCTTGCTTTGGCAGACTTCCTTGTAGTAAATGACCCGACTGTTTATCAAAGCCATATATATGATATTGTAAAATATGTGAACAGGCCACTGCCTGCTAGCTGCTTTTACTGAATACATTCTTGCCATCTGATCATATACGTAAGCATACCACACATCTCGTTTTAGCTGGGACAGTCCTGTTTAAGGGGCTTTGTCCTGGCGTCTCAGTCAGTCTACCAAAAAGTCCCAGTTAGTCATTCATTCAGTCAGCCAGTATAGTCCTACACCTGGTACATCTGCTCCTGTTGCGAATTTTTCCAATAATAAATAACATGTGGTCTGATGACAGAAGCTCAATATGAAACCCCTTATCACCTGTAAAATTAATACTGACTTTTTCTGCCGTGATTTTTACAACAAAATAAAATCGAGCAAAGACTTCTTGAAGAAAGTATTGTCTACACCTGTGAAAAAGTATGATTGGGTGATTGTGTAAACTTACAACTCAGCTACATGCTCAGGCCCGTAGCCAGGTTTTAATGTTTAGGGGAGCAAACAACATTTTTTTGGGGGCAAGTTTTTGTTTTTATTGTATGCTTAAAACACATGTTTCTGGACACAAAAAATTTTAGGGGTTTTGCCGCGAAATCCCCCTGTGGTTGCAGGCTTGTACATATTCCAAGTAAGACATGAACCACATTTTTTGATAAGGTTCGTTCTGAAACATTCCGGTTTTCAATTACAAAAATATGGTATGCCTACATATACGTCAACTCCTACCTTTGTTTGGTTATAATACAATACAGAATCGAGTTTGTGATTTGGGTTATCTTCCCTTGGAACTTGTACATCCGGATGAAGACTACTCAACACTGCCACATTTTTCCTTGATTTGCATTGGTAGGAAGTGAGCGTTCTGCCAGTTTTTGCAACATGCCTGAATACTCCTATCTCATGCAGCTGTGTTTTGACCTTGCATTTATCTGGGATTTCTCTCTGATTCTGGCATATCGTGCCAACTAGGCTGCACCTTTTCTCTTTAAGACACAGTACAAGATCAAGCGAAGTAAAAAAGTTATTGCAGGTAACTGGTTGGGTTGTGCTGGTGGATCTGGCTCATCGTTGCTTGAATCCGATGATGGTAACTCAAACCCCCTACTCCAGCAACTGTAGAGTTTACCATTTCTTTGGTTTCACTATCAGAATCCTCATCACCTGAGCAGTCAGAGGGAAGATCTTGTAATATTGCAAGAGCCTGTGCTGCCACAAGCCTTTGCCTACACATTCTGTGATACTGTACTATAGCTTTTATTTCCGCAATATAAACCAAAAAAGGACCGCAAAATTAGCAAAAATACTCTAAATAAAAAATACTCTACAAAACACCTGCAAGTGGTGGCTTCAAGCATTGCGAAACTTCTCAATGGTGCTTTTGTTTCAGCTGCGACAGCCGACGCATGCTTCATGGTTAATCTTGTCTGCTTGTTTATGAAACTGCACCTGCTAGCATTGCTGTTAGATAACTGTCTTGACTTGCTACGTTGTGCTTTCTTGCACAAGTTGTCTAGATGCGTGAGGGGTATAACAGCGTTTTGTCAACTCATACTGAGGCCGGCCGTTTTGGCCGATACCAATCTACTTTTGTTTTGGTTGTGAAGTTGGGGCATTCCATATTGTAGACCATTTCCATGTTTGGGGTGGTTGTTGAGGTAGTTCTCTCTTTCCGTTTATGGTTTTTCCTTCAAATATTTTTGTTTCTTTTCTTTGACATAGTTTCTGAACGTCATGAAGGTGTTGGCATTGGGGTCTTTTGTGATCGATTTCTTTGCAGAATTCACAAGAAGCCAGTTGATCGTGATCAAATGTGTCTGCACCCCTCCCATTTGTAGGAAATATAGGATTTTTCGCATTTTTTAGTTTTTATTGCAAGCACATGTTTTGTATCAGTCTGTATACCATACTGGTCTGCAATATTGTTTATTCTAATTGGTTTAGCATAAAAGTCAATGGCTTAGTAATTGCTGTTAACAAATTGCGGTGATACACAATTTAGGATTATCTTTTCTTCGATCAGGGTTGATCTCATTAGATTTTCTTTTGTTTCAACATCAGCTTGTCTGTCTGTTGCATAAATGGTGGCTCACAGTCCAGGAAGTTGGATGATTGAAGTTATTTTGTATTGCAAAATGCATTTTCGTTTTTCAGTTCTTCATATATTTTGAATCTTTTCATGGGTTCTTTAAATTATATAAGAATCTCGAATCCCAACTTGACTATCATAACGGAAAGGATTAGCTGCTTAAGGAATGTGGGTAATTACTTAAATATACGTAGGTTGTTTTCCATCCACTGAAATTGTATCTATTCAAGTCGGAACTTGCGTAGTGCAAAAAGTAAACTTTAATCAGGCTGTGCATTTTGTTGCTTCATTGTAGACTTTACTCAGTTTACAAAAAAAAGAGGAAGTGGTTGGTGAAACAGGTGTTTGAAAAGCAAATAACTTAATGGTGGCGAGACAAAACAAATGAATGCAAAACGAAGGACTGAGTTCATACTCTAAATCAGAAAGTATCACACCATTCCAAATGTGCAGCTCTTTGCAAAACTCTCAAGGCTATAAAAACATATTAGAGAAAAAAAAACAAGTTCGATACAGCATTTTTTCCACCTCTTCAAGCCTTGAGGTACTGGGGTAGGTCAATCCTTTTCAGAAACGTTCTTCTAATCCACACGTTTGGACTGTGATCCTCTCACTGATTTGCACTCACACAGCAGAAAAAATCAAATGCAGATAAACAATGAACTGCACTCGCTGGTCACCAACTTGGTCTGCCAACCCTTTCCAATGGACCCTCACCTCATAGGAGTGGAGGGGCAAAGGCCAAAAATATGTGGAAATATTTTAATTATCTATTTGTGATTTCATCCAAAATCATGTGGGGAAAAATGTGAAGCAGCTGTGCATAGGTTCTTTGAGCATGGAGCATACACCACATGTTCCAGGCACAAGTAGTTGGAACAATAAAAATAAATGGCGAAAACAATGTTCTTAAAGGGAAAGACAAATATATATAAGCACGAATAGTTCAAAGACAACTTGTTAAAGTGCAGCCATTCATCACCTTCACCTAGCCCCATGTTAGCTATATTCTGCAGTTCTGTGCCCTTGTTTTCAGAGATGGATAAGATGGTGTCATCCACAAAAAGTGTTGGAGTCTTTTATGTTATCATTGGTAAATCATTAATATAAAGTGCGAATAACAAGGAACCAAGCTATGAGCCCTGACGTATCCCTTGGGTTATATTTAGAGTAGATGATATACTGCTATAATTGACAGTGTACTGCTGATTAACTCATATATTGTTTGTGTACTCATACATGGGCCCTTCTCTGAGTACTTGGTTTTGCATATGTAACACGTTATAGTCTCTTCTTTTCCGACTCTTTGACTCAACGTACATGGCGATGCACATTTTAAATAATTTGGTGTCGCACTCCTGACACAGCTGTTTATCTTCTCATCACAGTCAGTTTCAGCTTTCCACAGGCAACATTTGCACTTACAAAACGTTCCACAAGAACTTTTATGGGACATTTAAACATCACTTTTGCATAACATACCCACCGACTCATTATGACAACAACTATATACCATTTCTGAACTCAATATTACGAGAAATAAAACCACAACACAGGAAATCTGACATTCCTAACTACATAATAAAATCCTTTAAAACCTTAGAGACAAACTGTGGTATGTCTGGTCTCAAACTGCAGTACGTCTTGTCAGACAGTCTTGGTTTTTTGTCCACCACCCACTCCAGCGCACCCACCTTTAGCGGTGGAGCAACAGGCTGAAGTGATGAACCCTTTAAAAAATTATTGCACAGCATAAAGGAAAACCTGTGAATCACTCCAGTGAGCCGCATCTACGGCTCGTAGAGATGCGCATATTTGCCCAATGTTTATGATTTTGTTTTGTCTTTTCCACCATTTATATTATTGATCATATGTACTCCAAGCTTACAAATTTGTTTTGTCAATATCTACTTTACCGCTTATTTTTGTTTGTTCTGAGGCTCACGTATTTGTTTTTCACCGTTTATTTGTAGCTACAATCACCTGCACCTGGAAATTGCGGTGCAAGCTCCAGGCTCAGAGAATGTACACAGTTTTGCAAATCACTGGCGCCCGGGGCATGTGACACACGCTCTGAGCCCAAAACCCTTCGCGAAGCTGCCACACGTCATCTTTCCCCAACCACGCAATTTCCAACGAAAAAAATATTAAATAACGTAAAAAGATTCCCACCTATTTTCGACCTTGCCCCTTCCCTCTGAGAGGGAAAGTAGTTTTTTTCCTGCTACGTAGACCAGAGCTTTACAGCAAAGCTCGTGCAAGCAGATGTTCTTGTTAGATTCTGATCTAAGGAGTATCAGCCGTGGATTTATTCACCAATGAACCTGTGGATTATATCTATTTGAAAGAAGAACGACAGGAAGAGAAACCACCTTAGTACCTCAACACTTGCGGAGGCAGAACAGGTGTGGTAATTTTTTCTTTTTTTGTCTTTTCCGTTAAGCATGAACCAACAAACATATAGTTCGGTAGCAGTGCAGGGTGGGCCTGCCATGAAAAAGTTCAACTACAATCGCAAAGTGGAAGTCGTGGCAAAATCGTAATTAGAGACGCCTATTATGAAAAAAGCAGTGTTGGTTGTTTTCTGCGATACGTGTCTTGTTAAAGTCAGTTCACAGAAAAGCGAGAAAACGAGTTTAGAAACGTCCATTTGTGGATTATCCCTTGGATTACTTTGTGGATTTATTTATTGGAGTTACCCGGAGCGTCTCACCCAAATACCTCTGGGTTCAAAGAGGCGCAAAAGGTGCGGTACGGTTTTTTGTTCTATTGCTTCAGAAGAAAAAGTTAGAAGTGTCTGATAAAATGTGTGAACTGTGAAACATTGAAAGCTGTAAGAAATAACAATCTTTGACTTGTGGTTGCAAACCTATACTGTTTGATTTGAAAACCTACTTACAACTGTAACACGTTTTGTTTCTATTGTTTAATATGCTTGCTTTCTTTTTGTGCCCTCTCATTTTTGGTTATCGCTCATTTGTTATACGTTCGTTATCACCTCGCCCTACACAAGTATAACACGATTTATGATGAAATGACAACCCTCGCCCCTAATCCAACCTACAGTTCTGTAACATCCCAAAATACAAGACCAGATAATCCATATCGCTATGACAGACAAGTAGAAGTGCAAGTAAAATTCGCCACACCTGCACAACGCTACGAAATTTATGAAGAACTCTGGAAACTACAATTCAACTTTCAGTCAAAACTGCTAGCAGTAATTCAACTACCAGGACTACAAGCCCCCTTTCACGCAAGAAGCCGAGACGCAGCTATTGAACTTAAAGAAAAACTCACACTTTCTCAAAGTCAAAGAAGTCTCAAGATTCGGCGAAAATGAACTAAAAATTATTATGAGCCGCGTACCACCACAATTTAAGGATTCAGATATATGCCAAACAATTGAGGAATACGCAGAAGTAATTCGGATAAATGTAATAAACGATCAGTACGGAATACAAACTGGAACTCGACATACTTTTGTGAAGAGACATAGGATGGCACACATTCCGCGCTACCTCCAATTGGGAGGAGTATACGCCCAAATTAGATATGAAAACCAACCACCCTACTGCAAGTACTGTAAATCCCAAGGCCATGAGAGATCAAATTGCGAAGAGTTTGTTAAAGTTTGCCTTCAGTGGAAGCAAAAAGAAAAAAAAGAACAATTTTAAGGAAAAATTACATACGCCACACCACCAACTGAAAATCCTACACTGCTTTCAGAAACCAATAATGAACAACCACCTGAAAATGCCGACAAGGACAATTTCCTGCCACTGGAAAGAGGAAACCAAAGACCCAAACTGTAATGAATGTGAACGTAGAATAGTCATGTGGTTTTTTACATACTTCAAATAAAGGTGAGATCACCAAATGTACGAACTGTAAAAAAGTGTACAACGATACCGGAACTACTATTGGCATACATTCTTTATAATCCGAAAAAATATATCGTTTGATAAAAGTAATTTGCTGTATAAAATGTTCTCTTTATTATATCTACGGAAACGCTTCAAATGCCATATTATGTGTCTCTCTCTGTTGCAATGGATATTATAATCGCATCATATAACGTAAATGGCCTTCTAGACCAAGTAAAACGTAATGCTGTATTTCACCTCTAAGGAACAATTAATGCACAAATCATCATTCTTCAAGAAACTCATAGTTAGATACTCAATCAACATATTTGACAAAATGAATGGTCACTAGGCCAATCACTCTTCCATTCCACAACCAAAGACACCAATACCTCTGGCGTAGCTATTTTACTAAAATCTAAACATTTGTATATGGAAAGAATCGCAAATGACCTAAATGGGAGAGTATTAACAGTAAAAGTTTTCTCGAATAACCAAGCTTTCCATATTACAAACATATATGCCCCCTCTG
>JGI24021J15306_10011698_pt1 | contig 10898 bp, 6 predicted proteins | sample Ectturendosymbi1_FD_15306 | JGI IMG/M metagenome (IMG submission 15306)
GTGTTTGAAAGCTCCCGTTTTGTGGCCACAGAGCGATAAAGCTCACGCAGAACCGCGTTAGCTTTACCAATCCGTGTATCAATCTCCTGGCGCTCCGCCGTCCGTCACACGTAAGGTAAATAACACTCATTAGGTACTTGACCGTCTCCAACTGTTGCAGTGTATTGCTGCTCACTTGCCGCATACACTGCTTTGGTTTATAGAGAGACATATAGTAGTACGGAACATATTTAGAGCTAATTTTAATTCTGGCTCGGTCTCACGCAGCAGAAAACCGATCGAGTGCATGCTGAAGACTGTTGAGAAGACGCTCGCACTACCAAATAGTCTGCAAAAAGTAAACGGTTGCTCCTGCACCTCCGGACTCTGACACCCTCGTCGGCTCGGCTGTGACTGTCTATCCAATTCATGAGACGAGTGGTTCTCAACTCCTTCTGAGGGCCGCATTCGGCTCCCAGGCACCCTTTATGCGACCCTCAGCAGTCTTTCAATAAAACGTCTAATATTTTGTGTAACAGACTTCGTTCTGCTCTGAAAAAACGTGTGAATTGAATCTCACTAAAAGTTTTAGTGAGGCTCTCCAAGAAAATCGTAGGTCTAGATTTGGCTCCCTTCAGCGGAAAGTTTGAGAACCACTGATGTTAACTGTGAAAAGGAGCGGTGACAGCACACACCCTTCTCGGACTCCAATACCAACGGTGAACGGTCGTGATTTTATTCTCCCGACACGGGTACACGTCTGAGCAGGTATACAGTGACTTGACGGCCAGTAACAGGCGGTCGTCAACACCGTACTCACGCAACACTCCCCAAAACTTTACACAAGGAACCCGCTCGTATGCTTTCTCGAGGTCGACAAAGCAGGTGAAGACGTCTTTGGCATACTCCCAAGACAGGTTTTTAAGGTGTTTCAGGGACCCGATTCGGGTCCCCAGACTTGAAAATCGGGTCCCTTTAATCAGAGAACATAATCATTGGTCCCACGAATGAGAGAAATCGGGTCCCGACAGGTCCAAACAGAGTACCTAACATTTTCCTTAAAAAAACTGTCCCAAGATTTTTCAAAAATTTGCTGAAGAGTGAAATTTGGTCCGTATTGCCACGGCCGGGATGAAAACAGCACTGGGCATCATTCAGGTTTGATTCCATTATTTCATGGCATCTTTTTTCAAAGCACTTGGCAACCGAAATTATTTGAAAATTCCCAAAAAGCATCGCGGGCCGCACAAAAGGTTCTCGCAGGCCACATGCGGCACGCGGGCTGCGTGTTTGAGACCCTGGTCAAACCCCTTGCACAGACATGAAGTCCCCCAATTGAAGACTTTCTGGCAATGGTCCTGTTGGTAAGGAACAAAGTAAGCAATAACACTATGCATGTGTAATTGGAAGAGGTCCAACCCAACAGCCTGACCAAGTGCGCATGTCACGATGAAGACTGCAAGCCAGCGCTTTTAAACCTAACCAGTTTTAAACTTGTTTAAGATATATTTCAAAATGGGTCCCCGCACCTATAGAGGCCCCCGCGCAAGTGCGGACAGAGTTAAACTTTGAAGCCTTTATTATAAGAGAATTAAACCACCACTGAAACGTGAAGTGAACAATGAAACGATATTTACGTCACTGAGATCATATTGCCAGATTTATTATTATAGCAGGTCCTTAACCAGCTTGGGACACCAGGGCGTGCGAAGAGTTTTTTGAGAGGGTCCCAATTTTTTCAAACTACAGTATGTCCAATAGTTTGAAACGATGTCCAACACATTTTTCGATGGGGCGAAAAATTTTGCAGGGGGTTTTGTCCCCCTGCGCACCTCCGGTAACGGGCCTGTAATATAGCCTGCTGTGTGCAGTATATATATTTTTTAGCTAAAGACGGGGATACCACACGAAATTCTAACATAGATAAATGTTTACATCTGTAAAGTAGGTATGCCGCTATCACATCCTTTAAATTTTTTTGGATCCCTGGAATGAATAAACTATAAAAAGCCATAGGGTGCGCTTACCGGAGTTTAAAAAGCAACAGGGAATAAAATTTGACAAAACAAGTTGGGTTCGTACATATATATGTAAAGAAAACAAAACAAATAAAAAGATTAGTGATGAGAATAGTGCCGAAAATTTCTTTAAATAGGCACAAAACAAGATCTTCATTCATTTGAAACTTTTGTAAGCAACTTTGAGGGGTGGAAACTGGAAAGGGAAATGCTTTCATGGTCAGTCCCGGGCGGCACTTAGCCTCGCTATACGCCACTGGTTAAGTCCCTAAGAAAGAAGTGAGCACTTTACGTTGGGTTCGCTATTCTTTTTTTGAAAAAATTAAATGTGTTGAAGGGGCTAATTTTCTCAAAAAACAGCAGACCCAGACTGATAAATTTGCTACTTATTAAGAAGAAATCGAGTTGGGACGGAACGGAATGGCAGCATTGTTAAAACGCCGGTTTGTAAATCCAGTATTCATTCCATTTTCTTAGTTTTGGCCGCCGAACTGCTAGAAATTAGACACGCGTAAAGTACGCGTGGAGAGCACAAACGTGAGAATGTCTGCTACGTTTGGCCACTGGACTTGACCCAAAATATTCAGAGAAATAGACTTTTTTATGCAATAAAAAACAAAAGATAAGATGACATCAGAGAGGCATTTCCGCCAAACAAAACTATCCTCTAATTTTTTCGTGCTGTACATGAGTGTTGATATATGTACTGTACTCTATTTTCTGTTTATTTAACTCTAATTTTAGCAACGTCGGTTATTAAATCCGCCGTTTATCAAACCCCAAAACGCGTGGTACGGAGGTGGATTTATTAAGCGGGGTCTACTGTTAACCTGGAACTGCCATTGCACATATCTATTCGTAAACGTAAAAATTTAGAAAAAACTATGGAAGTGACGAAAGTTCATTATGTTTTCATGGAAGTTAAAATGTTTTCAAAATTCCCCACAAATTTCAAAAAGTGTGCCAAAAGTTCTTCAAAATTTTGCTGATAAAACACTGGATGAAAGATTTGAACTCAGCTGCTACAGCTATAAGTAAGCGTTTTTTTAGCACAGTGACATATGCTTATAAATTAATTGTATAACAACTTTTAATATCTGGTGGAGGGAATGCGCCACTGTATCTTCCCTTGCAACTGCGGCTGGTTGTCTTTATTCAACGAAGGCCTCGTTTTGGACAAATATCTGCGTCTGGAAAGTTGAGGCAATGCATTGAAAGCAGCCTTGTTGGATCCACTGTACTGTTGAACGCCGCAAGCTCGTCAGGTATGTTGATAAAGTTACGAAATCGTAGAGAATAGCTCAAAGTTGCCTGCATAAGAAAAACAAAACGAAAACACTCTTACGGTTTGTCAGGAAGATGACTTAATGAAAGATTTGCTAGTCTTGCTAGAAAAGTTCTACTCAATGCACTGTCTTTATTATGAAGCATAACCTTTCACAGAGAAAGGATCTAACTCTTTACCACACACATTTAATCAAACGAGGAATAAATTATTTTGAGCAATCAGATTAGGCTAAAACTTGCTTTCCTCCTAACGGATAAGTAATAGCAAATAAGCTGCAGTGGCAGAATTGCAACAAAAATATTACTCTCAGGTGTGGTTACTTCCTCAGACAATCAAGAAATGAATCAAGATAGCTTGGATATATTCGAATAACTGCCGGTTTTTGCTGACAAATATAGTTGAAAAATTATTTCCGGTGACTTTACTTCTATGGTTCCCAAACACTTTGGGCAGCAGACCAACTTTGCTATCAGTAGTAGCCTTCGCGGACTGAAGGTATTCGAATAGATAAGAAAAAATAATTATGTGAAAGTTTTATGATTAGCGTCAGTCCCGATTTCCGTTTTGGTGTTGACATGTGTTTAGCTGCTCAGTGCTCTCACATGAATTTTGGAAATTGTCTTTACCGATTGAATCAATTGGGTCCTTCCTTCTCGACTGTTTCCTCAAGCGCTAGGTCTAGATTCGTACTTAATATGGCCACTAACATTTTTGTTGATTTGCAGCAAAAGCGTTGTGGATCAATTTTTACCTCAGAACAAATAACAAAACGAAACAAAACCTACCAGCGCCAAATGGAACGCCGATTTGTGCGGATTATTTTGAGCACCCTTGAAGCAAGTGCAGACTATCTTAAAATTTTTTAATTGGTATTCACACCTTAAATGATGTTGGTTATCATAACAACTAAAAGTCCAGCAGAATATGCATCTTGCAATTTAGCAACTGAAACCTAACGATTTCATAGATTATTTAAAATAAACTCACATAGCTATATCATGCTCTTGGTTCACATAGGACTCACTCATTGATGTACGTTTGAACGTTTTATAATGCAAAAGCATGGTTTCACACACTTTTCTTGAATAGCCTAAAGGTAGGCATACCATACTTTTGTGACTAAAAACCAAGACGCCTCAGAACAACGAGCCTTATCAGATGAATGTGTTTAATATCTTACTTGGAGTATGTAGATATTTTCGATTCCTATAGTTAAGACACCAAGAAAAACTAAAATAATACATTTTACCAAGAAACAAAACAATGTTCAAGCGTTTGTAAATTTACTTATTTGCCCAATAATGCTTTTGGGGAAAGCCTGTCGTCTCACTGAGTAAAGATATATTGCTGAAGCAAAAGCTAAGTTGTAGTTTTTCTGATATCAAGCAAACGTTTTGATGGGATTGTTGGGAAAAGTGGTGTCTTTTGTGGCAGCATTCAACAGTGGCATCTCTTAACCTACGACCACAGGGACTCCATTGGTCAAATCAGGATGTATGGCAACTCTACAATAACTATAAACCAGTGGTGCTTAACCTTTTTTCTACCACGCGGTCATCAAGTAATCGTCTTTTGTTTCAAGCCCTCCTGACATTAAATAGGTTGCAAAAACAAATCTATTTATTGGTGTGCTTACTGATCAAACTTTCCATGTTGTAGAGCGCGTAAGGGCTCACACCCCTCTTGAACCCTAGAAATTTATTATCGCACCCTGGGTGTGCGTGCCCCCGGATAAGAAACACTGCTTCAAACTAATGGCTAGTGCTATGACATATACTGAAATTATCTGATGCTGTTGCTGCCGACACATGTTTATTAACGTCAGTTCTTGGCAGGGTGTTTGTTATACCTGTACAAGCTGTCGTAGAAAGTGCCTCACGACGCATGTACTTTGTTTTGTAACGTTGAACCTTGTTAGCGATAGTAAAGCACTGCTTACGTTATTGATCAAGCGACTGAAAGCAGATTAGGCTGTAAATACACTTTAAAGTGGAACATCGAAAGTTTGCCCGGTTTACTCGCGAATGATAGCGATCGCCCGGATGTGAAAGTTGTTGCTCCTTGATAATATCTCTCTTTATGTACATATTTGTAAATCTATACTTGATATCGGTTTCTAGCCTTGGAGCATGTTTGTCGGCCACTTCACGAATAATGTAGAAGCCTCTAAAAGAAATTGAGACAATTACATTATATTTTGAACACGTCCAAGACGTTATTAATCTCGAGTTGTAGGCTGTGTGTTTCATTCAGCTTTTGAACAACGCTAACCATACTTTGCACATTGCATTAGTACAAAATGTTTATTTAAACATAGGTCTTATTTGTAAGAACCACCCTAACAACAAGCAATAATTTGCTGAAGATTTGACGGTGGCTTTTGACAAAAAGTTCGTAGAATCTTCTGGTTTAACTATGAGTGCTCCAAACCATTTCAAACCATTTAACTATGGGTTCTCCAAACCCTTCAACGATGGGTTCTCCGACCACAGGCAATCCGCTTAACTCCCGGCCAGCGCTGTTTCTCAAATCGGATCGAATGTAATGTAACAAATACGGCCAAAGGAAATGAAATATGACATCTGGTAATTTTTGAAAGTAAAAATTGACAAATATATTTATTCGAATTGATTGGAGTAACAGTGATGACTCAAACGTGTGCGATATGTCTTTGACTCTATGTGCGTTGGGCTTAATTTTTATCATTGGGCTGTTCAACACTTCTGCTTGTCGTACCCAAAATGTAACTAGAGAAACACAGCTTGTCCAAAATGTTGTTCCTACACTCTACAGACGTTTATACCTGTTGGGTCAGATTTTCTATTGTTTTCAGTTTCTCAATGTGGGAATGGAATCGAAGTGATTCAGTAAATGGCAGTTTCAGCATCTGTGTTATGATGAAGCCGATGGTTCCATCTTCCGAGAGGCCGAGCTTGTTGCACATTTGTGTCAGCTTGCCGTTTCTAAACAAACCATCAAGGATGGTTACGAAGTAAGACTTCAGTGAAATGGAATATAGGCAAAATTAAGAATCAAGAACAGCTGAACATTGGATTCTTGTTCCACGTAGATGTGAAGCTGTGTTGAAGCTTACGGTCATGCTATGGCTGAGCTCACACACCGGCGGCGCGTCACCCACTTATTCTGCAACCAAAACTACGTTTCACAATACATCAAGTTGGTTAACTTTAGAAGATATCTCGATTGAACAAAGCATTGAATTTTCGAAGAAAAACATTTTCTTCGTGTCGAAAATGGAACCTGCTGAAACTTTCGGTTTAAAAACTGGAAATCAACAAACTTGGCAACACTTTCATGCTCATCGCGAAGAAATCTTGATGCATAAAATACCAAAATCAATTGTAAATAAATATCAATTGTTGGTAGCACCGGAAAAATTTCAGGCTTTCCTGACATTAGTCTCCCTACTCATGAAGTCAGACGCTTGCACCGTACTGTTAAAATCAGACGCTAATACATCAAAGATCCTGAGCCAAGATATTTTCAAAAAGCGACAATTTACCCACGTTTGAGGAGGTCTGCTTAAAAAGATTCAGATGGCCCGAAAAGACAAAGCGGGACTGTTAAAGGATCGAAAAAGTTCTATTTATTAACGTTTTTTTTTCGGTAAAAATTCTAACATTAGGCTAACTTCAGTTTGAAGCGTCATGTTTTGCTGCAGTCAAAACAAAATTGTGAGCCACTATCTTTGCATCTGCTTAGCAAAACTAGTGGTTGGTGTTGGAACACTTATTTTCAATCGTTCATTTTTGTGAAAAACTCCCAGCCAAATATTTTAAACCAGGAAAGGTTTCAAAAAAACTAATATAAGTGTCAAAATGTTAAAAAGCTAATTGTTTTTCTTTTCTTGTCGAAATTGCAACAAGTAAGGATACACCAACTTCTCTTTTCTTTGTTGAAATTTTTCCCGAATTTACTTGTTTATCTGGAGCTATGAAAAGAAAAAGTACTCTCAAAAGAAATTTTAAGTATCGGTATACCATCATAAAACAACATTGTCAACATGCGGCGCTTCCTCCGGCATTAACGTTTTAAACCCACTTACCCAATCCATTCGTCCATTATTTCAAATAGTGGACGTGAAATACAGATGGCGCAGCCTGTGGCGAAGTAGATGTTTGTCCCTTTGTTGTTTGTCTTAAAAATAAAGTAGCAGCCACATGTTATGTCAAATTGTTATTTTAATTAACTTAGATAAGAAGCCTAAGACTTGATAATATGTTTCAATTATGTGGCCCACCAGGGCTGCAAATTATCTTGTTTCAAAGTGTCCATCATTACGAAAAGGCGTCACATGGCCCAAAGTGAAGAACGATGGAACATGATGTATTAGTAACTAACTAACAAATAAAACTACGACATGGCAAATCTCAGTCAATGCAAATATAAAGTGATTCAGCGCATTGAGGTCCATATTTGTTCATGATGTCATCATTACTTTGTGCTTCAAATACGTCTTGCCTTAAAGTATCCGTCGAAAGGTATCCTTACGCAGAAATGAATCAGACACATTGATTGTTAAAACAAGAACATATTTCTTGTACGGAGCAGGCATCTTCAACTTCCAACCTAAACCTCGTCTTTATTATCCATGCACGCATATGTTGTAAATTAAAACTCATTCATGTTGAAAAATTGCTGATAGATTCAAGCCCTTCGGCTTTGTGGAGACTTGTTACTTTACTCTCCATCTTCATTTACACAAAATATATCGCAGGCATGATAACTAGCTTCCCTCAGCTTTGCTCTCGCTTTTTCTCCCAGCAAGGTCGCGGGCCACCACACCTAGGGGTTCTCGAAATACCTCTGTAGTTGAAGCAACTTTTTATATTTTTTTCTGGCTTCTCAACAAGATGTATCCAAGTCAGGCCTGAAATAAAATTACACAACTTAGTGTTTGGTCGAACTCTAGGCCGTTATGTGGGCGGGGCCAACAGGACTCTCTCCGGATCTTTCTTGGGACATTTTGATCACGTAGCTGTACCATTGTAGCGGTGTATTTAGTTCTTCCCAGGGGATGCAAGTAGCAAAAAATCGGCCGCAAAACAAGCTGATCGTGCAGCTTCCAAAAGTGACACCTTTGTCGACTCGGCTGTGATTGTCTATCCAATTCATATAGACCAGGGGTCTCCAAACTAAGGCCCGCGAGCCAAATCCGGCCCGCGAAGCCATTTTTATCAACAATGGAAGAATAAGACAGTACTTTTGCAAAACATGTGTTGATTTGGTAGATTGGAANATATCCCGAAACAATCGCATTACGTGAAATGTCCGGCCCTCGAACTGTTGTGTGATAGCTTATGTGATCCTCTGACAAAACAGTTTTATAGACAATGAAGTGGTGACAGCACAATCCTTGTTGAAGTGGAATAACAGTGGCGAATCGCTTTGACTTAAACTGCTAAAATGTTCACAAACGTCGGAGCAGAAGATTATGACTCAATGGCCAGTTGCAGGGACCCAACGACTTACTCCTGCAACACTCCCCAAAACTTTCCTTATGAGCAGAAAAGGAACTGGCTTTAATGGCCAGTTGCAGATGACTGTCAATGACGTACATCCGCATCAATTCCCAAAGATTTTCCAAATGATTAGTCATATGCTTTTTGTGGACCGCAAAACAAGCGTAGATAATATTTCTTAAAATCTGTATTTCTCGAAGTTTTTTGGGGAGCGAGGCAAGTAAATCGAGCAGAAAGAGCGCAGAACATGTCATACTGGTTAAATTGTAAACAAATATTGAACAAGAGAAAAAACTATACCAATTTTTGAGAAATTTCGTTGAGCTCACACATTCTAGCAAATAAGATGACGGTAAAACTTATCTTACTTGTATACCAACAGCGGCTTGTTCAAGCTGGAATTACAGCAACAGCTCACCCAAAGATGTTGGGTACTTCTTCTGCCAATGTAGACAGGATCTGAAGGGTTGTGCTCGTTTAAGACTTCGATCAAACGAGGAATGTTGACGTAAATGTCGTCATCAAAGTGACACCACCACTTGTATCTGATAAGCAGGAGACAAAGTTAGTTGAGTATTTGTTGCCAATCTCAGCAGAACAGATAGTTAGGCTAAATGCAAAAACGCATCCACCTATTGGCAAAAATGCTCAATTACCTTCGAAATATTAGTTTGCGCTTTAAAAAAAATCCAGGTTTTGTCCTGTGTGTCAACTCCAGACATATTTGTACAAGTATGGCATCACCTTAGTTCTAGGCCTGCCTAAATGACAAATAAGCAGAAATGTTTAAAGCATCTCATTATTTGGTTTTCCGTACAACATACAACATTTTCGTCATGCAAACACATTATTATTGCATAATTTTTGTTGATACTTTGAAAATATCTTGGTAATTATTAGTCTACAGCGGCTTTCCTTAAACTTTTTCCTCTTGCGATTGAAAAGACCTCCGTTGTTTTGAATAATTTTTATTGAATGAGTTTGTCAGGCTGATGTTCATTTTGAAGATTTTGCGTTTCCAAGTGCAGAAGCAATTTTGAAGACCCAGTGCAGAAGTTGGTATACTTCACAGGGATAAAGAAGCATAGAATGGCAACATATGGATTGCTCCCTTTTTCGTTTGGAAAAAGCGACGTTTATTTTAGTCGTATATTCATCTTCTATGTATCTCTGGGAAAGTGGGAATCGGCTGATATTTCTATTTTTTTGCAAATTTTAAAGGTTTGGCTAGGTTCTTCCGCATTTTTGGTCACAGTCCTCAACAGCAATATTTTCTTCTTGTGCATCGGTGCGGTGATTTAGTTCAGCTTTTTTGGCTGTTGAAAGTTTCACTGGAGCAAAGATACTGTATCACGACTTTTAGTCGAAATTTCATTATAGGTCAAAGTTATACTTAATGTTTGGCTGAATGACTGCATACGTGTAGGATATCGAACCATGTGTTGCTCTAGTTTCACACTTGATACTAGTATAACGTCACAATGTCATGTTGAACACCGTTGATCTAAGGTTGCATTTGTTACAGAATGGATGTTTGAGCAACCTCCCAAGCAAACTGACGACGTATTTTTGAAATAGAAATATACAGGTAACTCCACCATGGGGCATAGTTTATTGGCTGACTTGTGCTGAGACTAGTTATTGTACAAGTGAAGCGATGCTGCTGATTGTTGACGTAACAGAGAAATTACAGTGTATCAGGTTACATGCTGAATGCAGCTTCGTAAAGGTGGTCATCATACTTAACGTGCGTTCAAAACATTTCTAAACGGAACGATGCATCATAATGGTTGTCATAGTTTTATTGCTGCATCATAATGGTTGTCATAGTGCATCCTGCAAATCCTTTCATCTTCGTGCATGTCTACAGATTTTGTGATGAACACCTCAGCACTCCTTCGCCCTCATGCAACTTTGTGTTTTTTGCGGTGAATGCATGTTGAAGAATATCTACTTCTAAAGACTGGAGTAGAAAAAACGAATGTATAAAAAACTGAACTTACTTAGTTTGAACTCTTTGGTTTATTGCTACGATCACTTTACAAATACATAAAAGCAGTACTTACGATTCGATTTGAGCCTTAGCAATGTTGTATTCTTCGTCTGATTTGCAGCACAGGTCTGTCCTAA
>JGI24021J15306_10011699_pt1 | contig 10897 bp, 6 predicted proteins | sample Ectturendosymbi1_FD_15306 | JGI IMG/M metagenome (IMG submission 15306)
CGATAACCAAACACACATTAGGGTCAGTGGCTTAGCTGACAGGAGGCAAAGGGCGACCTTCCCTCCTGGCAAGCACAATGTAAAAGCTGGGCCCCCTCCAGTTGAAATTTTGATATTTAGTATTCTTTAGGTTGTTTTTTTGCATTTTTCAGGGTGTTTTCATTTTTTTATGTAGTACAGACATCAAAATGTTATTCTCAACGCAACGAACAGAGCTTCTTTAGTTTTAAACGATAACCAAACACACATTAGAGTGAGGGAGAGATGAAAGAAACTTTAAAGTCATAAATCTGACTTAGTTTCGTCCTAAAATAAGAAGAGAATGTGGAAAACAAAAACAATAACTCAGTCAACATCAGATTTGTCATCAAAACGTCAGAAATTTATCTGGGAACATAACATCTGATGTTCAGTTTTTCACACTACACTGAAATTTTCAATAAATATTTTGTCTTTTTTGCATTTTTTGGACGGACATCATGTCAGTGGCCAGTGTTACAGTAACACCACAGTACAACAACCTTGTGTTGTGTTTTGAAGTGTGTAGTAATGATTTAACCGTTGCAACCAGTTGATTTTGTACAAATGTTTTAGTCAGTGACAGTCTTATGGTTACCATTGGTAGCTGCTACTCTTGTATGTGAAGACTGCTGTACTTGGCTGTGTGACTGATACAGTAATGTTCTAGTAGAAGCGTTTTGCATTGTTGGTCAGATTTACTGTTAGAAGTTTGTCATCACTTACAGTAACACTGTGTTGCAGTGTCTCAACCTGGTATTGCTTTAAATTGCATTGTGTAGCACCTATTTTAAGTGCTTGCAATCACAATCAGTAGATTTCGTACAAGTGCTTCAATTTCTGTTGAATCTGTAATATGACTCCGTGATTGCTCTTAACTGTACCTAACCTTTCCTTCAAATATTGTACCTAGAGATGGTTTTCAGTATGTTATTATGATCATCAACTTAATATACTGGATTCCATCTCTTGCTCATTTAACAGCAATAGTGTTTAATGTATGGTTGTAAGTTTACTAAGATAAAGAAAAACAAGTTGTAATGCGTAATTTTAAGTTCATGGCAGAAATTGCTGTATTAGAGGCAAACCTTGCGTTTTTTACTAAACCAGAGTTTTTCAGCAAAAATATACTGCCTTCGAAACACTTCTGAGTCCCCTATGGTTATATATATCATAGTTAAAACCAGCCCTGTAACCAGCTTGAGACACCAGGTGGGGTGAAGAGTTTTCTGAGAGGGGCCCAAATTTTTTAAACTATGTCCAATAGTTTTAAATTAATATCCAACACATTTTTTCAGGGGGGTGAAAATATTTTAGGGGTCTTAGCCCGGCCTGGTTAAAATATGTTGTAGTTTTGGCCATAACTTTTTCAAAAAACAGCTATTTTGTCCATTGTTTATGAGAGCTTTGGCCATAAGCTACGGAAAAATCTGGTAACCTTAGAAAAAGTTTCAATCAGTCGATTCATATAGAACAGTGGTTGCCAAAGTGGGTGGTACCGTCCTCTTGGGGGCGGTGAAGCAGAAATGGGCTGTTGGAGGGCGATAGGAGACCCAGTTGATAATTACATTTCTGTTGTCTTACTAACTTTGAGTGACCAAATGTCATAAAAAAACAGTATGATCAACATACATGTATGCATGTAATTTGTAAACAAAAACTAACGTTTTACTAAATTAAGTTTTATAGTGAAATGCACGAAAATATTGTGTTGATATGTGTGTTAGGCATGGTAGGGGGGCGATAGAAATGTGTTTGTCAAAAAGGGAGCGCTAGCCAAAAAAGATTGGGAAACACTGGTACAGAACAAAAGAGCAGAAAACGCGTTTGCAGTGTTTAGCTTGAGCGATGCTGAAATCTGTAATACCCGCAGGAGCTATGAAAAGCGCAAAGCTTCCAAGAAGAAAAAATGCAATGGTTTGTCAGTGTTAGCTAAAACGCCGCAACTGAATTGCTTCTAACAAAACTTGCTGGCAGCAACGTTAAAGCAGTGGCGTTAACCAGAGCACCTGAAACTGAAAATCGAGACATTAGCTTGGAAACAACTTTCACACTCAGCCTGGTTGACTATATTAACATGATCTTTTTCCGGTGTTCTTGTTTGTAATCTCTGGTTTCTGCTTATTGTTCGGGTGAATAGTAAAAATTGACTCATAGTATTTATATCATAAATTCTCTTCTCGCAGCTAACTGTATGTAATTTGAATAAGCACATACTCGACTACTGGAAAAAACAAACGGATACCTTGCGAATCAGCGAAAACATAACTTTTACAAACAGTAATGTCATGAATTAACGTCCTAGGGACCCTCCAGTAAAAATTGCCCCGGGCCCTCCTACCCTTTAATCCGGCTCTGCCTGTGACAAATGCGTAAAGGGATGGTTCAAAATAAGTCACTAATTCGTAAACATACACTTGATGTACTGCAAGCCATGCCATTCTCTTTTGTGTATAAAATTTGTCCTTGTTGGATCAAGAATATTCATCACTTGGAAGGTGTTTGCATAATTTTGGTGCTAGCCAGGACCACAATTTAAAGTTAATTTGCAGCATTCCATGTGTCAATGAAATATAAAATATAGAAATTATGTGAGGCAGTGTGATTTCGCAAGCGTGCCGCTGCAACTTATGGTTTTGAATGATATTTTCAACTGCTCGCATTGAATATGCGCATGTGTGGATGAGGAAAGGTTTTGAGTGATAAAATTTGTAACGAAACAATAGTAATTTCTTACTATTCAAATGACTTCATGCCTTCACCAATGTCTTTTCTTGCACTTTGTAGTTCCTTGCAACTTTAAAAAGTCACTTGAACTATCTCGGACTTTTAATATAATTAAAATGTTTAATTTTAAATACAATTTTAAACAAAAATGTCTCGGACTTTCAATTTAATTTCTGCAGGGTGATAATGCTTTATATAAATCTCCTCTGCTACTCGCAACAGTGTAAACCTTATGCAATGTTCATGAACAGCTGAACCACCAAACATACACGTGGTCTTCAGAGACATTTGTTCTTGGTGATCACGCGTGCAGTCTAACATATGGCGTAGTAGTTAATTGCTCTTAAATGTTCCAGTATCTCATTCAGAGCAGCTATGCACACTTCGTAACTAACATTTTCTTCTGTTCCTATAAACCAGGGCTCTCAAACACGAGGGCATTTTGTGCGGCCCGTGATGCTTTTTGGGAATTTCAAATTATTAATAAAATTCAATTTGTTTTTTTTTACCAGTATTTACAAGTGCTCGGCCAGCGAATAAACAAGTTCCTTTTGAACGAACGCAGAGTCGCCTAGAAATGTTTTGCCTGTAACTCACTATACCTTTCGTAGGAAATAAAATGTAAGGAGTGTTTGTAGTAAGGTTCCGTTACCGTCATTGTTGCGTCAGCCTCTGAGCCTCATAATGCGGCTCTCGGTCGTTTCATAAGTCCTCATTTGGCCCTCGGAGCAGTGTGAGTTTGAGGCCCCTGCTCTAAATGCTAAAATTCTCTCAACAAGAAACTACACTATTGCTACCAACCTTTTGAATAATTGGTGTCTGCCAGTGTTTTGCATGTGCATTGACGATTTTTATGTTCTTGGTCAGTTGTCTGTTCATTACAAATTCTTTGTGTAACTCCCAGAAACTCCACGTGGCTTCCAAATGATGCTTTGAATTTTCCTGCTCATGTAACCTTGCATGATGATTATACCAGTTGTTGATAATGTACTGATTGTGTTCTTACTAGGAAGTTTGCAATAAAACCAATCAGCTGACTGAGAGTGCCTATTCCGCGGTCTTTCAACACTACTCCCAAGTTTCTCCTCTCACAGTGAGCTTGGCGGCTCGGTAACAAATGCCTCACGGATCGATATCGGGTCGCTGCCCAGTGGTTGCCGACCCCTGAGTTCCATAATATGGAAACCCGCGTTCAGTCCTCATTAGCCTGAGAAAGCCATTTCCTCTGCCGATATTAATGCCAGCACAGCACACCTTGTGCTAAAAATGAGCTAACTTCCACCGGGATAGAAACAAACGAAACAAAACAACACACATATTAAGTTGCAGTACAGTATGTTTCTGAAAGTATACAGAAAAATTTTAAAACCGTAACTCTGTCGCTGATGGCGCGGAGCCCGATTTGATGAAATCGGACAAGTAGGCTTAAAATCGGCCCGGGTTATACATTATGCGTGCAACATGTCAAGCACTGCCAATTAAGATATTCCTTTGTGTGAACTCCCTCACTGGAAAAACAAGGAAATTGGCCATGTGCCCCTCAGCCCATACACACCATATTTCTTTTGAGTTTGTGAAATGTTAAAAAAACCAAACGTTTTGAAATTTCCTGTGATTTGATTGGTATGCAAAACAGTGTTTCAGCGCTTGTCTGACACATTTTTGGTGAAAGAAAGGTGCCTACGTTATTTTTTGAAAAAAAATTGGTCAAGATTTCTTTGCTCTCTCAAACATTGTGATTTTAGCTCTATGCAGCTGTCATTGTAAGACCCCGTTGTGATTTTCATGGCTGCCTTGCGTTTATATTATAAAACATTTCTACGCAGTCTCAAAAACAGTGGTAATAATTTTCTAATAAAGTTGCAATAGAAGTACATCTGTCCGTTTTTGTTCATTAATGTGTAATTTTTTATGTTACTATCTAGGAAATAGATTTTATGCAAAATGCCAAGTAAAATTATTTAAAAATATGGAAATTTTGTACTATTTTTACATTTCGTGTCTTGCATCTAACATGACTTAACCAGAAACATCTGCTTGGTCAGTAAGTCTCCACAGCCAACGTTTTAACGGCCCAATCTGACATTTTCCGACATGGTGAAATCCAGTTCTTTTTTATCGGTGTAGCAGGAGCAGTATGCTATATATCCGTTACCACTATAGACTTGAGTTAAAGTAGGGTCTCTTACACACGAGCCGAATGTCCTGCGATGCTTGAAATTTTCAAATAATTAACAATTAGATATTTGTTTTATACACCGCTGATTCATCCTTGAGACCGGATAGACGCAATAATCACCGTTTTGAGCAGCCAGCAAGCCAACAAGTTCCTTTTAAGCGCAAGTACAGATGAATAGATATGATTTGCGTTTATCTCACGATACATTTTGCAAGAATGCTGTAAAACCGTTTCTAGGGAGGTTCTACTACTGCCATTATTGCGTCACCGTCATTGCTCAATGGCCACATGGTCATAACGTGGCTTTCGGGTCACTTTAAAGCTCTCTTAAATATGACCCCCTGAGCAATTTGAGTTTGAACCTTTGAGGTAGGTGTGTTACTGACTTACTGTCACTTACGCAGTGTGCCATCTTTGGTAGTAAACCTAGTATCGTATTCTGAATTAAAAAAAAACGTTATTAACGGACTGTATATAAAAACTAAATGTGCAAAAATATCCAAACAAATTTTTGTAACGCTTTAGCTATTTGTTTGAAGACCCGCTCAGCCCGCAACGGTTCGTCCAGGATTGCAATTTACAACTTGGCTGTGCTAACACGAATCTTTGCCATTATGTGACTACATTCAGCTCAGGCAAGAAGGTTCCTAGCTTATCCGTGATAATTATTTTATTATTTCTTGACATTTCATACGGTAGGCCGTTATACATGTTTTCTAATAATTCTACGAAATAGCTTACATATACTTCAAATTTATAACAAATTCACTTATATCCTCTTTTTCAAGTGCTGAGGATGAGATTGGTTATGATAAGTCCGTCTGCATTGTTGCGGCATGAACGTAAAATTGGTCTGTCTTTGTAAACGTCCGTGTTTTATTCCGCGTTGTGTTTTGCAGATGTGGAGGTGCGTGTTAAAGAGGGTGAGATGACAGTCCACATTCGTCCGCGCATGGTGCGTCTCCCCCCACCGTGCCTGGAAAGTTTTGGCATCTTTGACAATGTTAGTGTTCAATCGTTGAAGTTCAGCTGTGCATAAGTTAGTAACCTTGCAGTTGCGGTACTATTACAGGCGATTGAAAAGTTTGCTGGTGAAGCTGAATTTTGCATCACTGAACGGTTCATCAATCTTTCATGGTGTCACATTTTGCCTACATTAAAACGTGGCCAAGTTGTACGCATAAGCCGCCAAATGCAGAATGATAACAACAAAGACACACCTTTTAAAGATTATGAAGGCATGCGAAAGTACTGGAAGAACCAGGTACGGTACTGATTTAAAAAGCGTCTCCAATGTCGGTTATCCTTATTTATGCCAATCTCTCGCGTAGACTTCGTAGAGAGCTGCGACTCTAAACCATAGGTGCAGGAACAAATTTTGGGGGTGCGAAATATTTTCGCCCGAATTTCCCCAAACTTGCCGAAAAGTTTTTGGGCAACTCTTTGCGAGTATTTCATCATTTTTGGGATGACCTCCAAGAAACGTCTTCATGTGATTCTCCCCACGTTGGGCGCCAATTTTTCACAAATCAAACAACGTTGGGTGCCATTTTTATCCAAATTTTTAGGTAGTTTGCCCAGAATTTCAGGTATTTTGCGAACATTTTCATAGAAATTGCCCAGATTTTCACGGATTTTGCCCGGATTTTTGACAAATAAAAACTTAAGGGATGCGCTTTCACCCCCGCCTCCTACACAACTGCTCTAAAGTAAAAATTGGCATTATCTTTAAACTTTTGTCGTGGAGACATTCGGTTCTGGCAAAGTAAGTTTTCGTGAATACACTGTGCAGGCGCGTATCGTCAAAGTGTCGTGCCCCTTTTTTACTTTTCGAGAATTAGGCTTTATTAAGGTGCCTTGTTTCTTCTCCACTTTTCCAGAACTTGCTTAAACGAGTAGCTTGCAATCACACACCGTGGCCTTCGCGCTTACATTTATTTTGAGGTCCTGCGTCTTGTTTGGAACTGTTTTTTCTACCTGTATCTGCTTGAATAAATCGTTTTAATTCAAGGTCAAATACGCAGTCGTAAAACACGTAATTTAGAGAAAATGATGTCAGTCTTCGGGGTCAAGCAAAAGTACTTCCGGAAAAATGTGAATTATAGTCTCGTTTGTTTTTTTCACTTCCAGGTATATACTCCTTCAGTTTCTATCAATTTCTCAGCACTAAGTGCAAAATGAGGGATTTAGCGTAGCCATAGAACAATACGAGTTCAATTTCAACGATCACGTTTGATTTTCACAAAGTTTTTGAAATTAGTTATTTGTACTCGTCACGTCGAGAAGATGGTGGTAGAACAGAAACTGAGCGTTTGCGATGAAAAGAAAAATGAATGATTATGTTCATGACACATTATTTTTGAAGAANCCCCTTTGCTCTTATTTCCAACATTTTTCTTTGATGGCTGGTGTTGTTCACAGCGTTTTTCTTAGTTGACTGGCAGTTNTACTGTTGTTTTCAGCGTTTTCGATATNNCCAGGAGTTTTACAGTATATGTTTGCTTCTCAGCGTTTTTTAAGTTACACTCATCTTGATNCGTCACAAAGTCTTTTGGTTTTGAATTGCTTGCCTTGGCTAAGGTTGCTTCATTTCCGATTGAAAGTCGTTTAAGAACAATCCGAAACGTGTCGAAATAAACATGAACAATTCTTTGAATGCTTTTGTAGGTTTGATAATAAAATCTCATTTGGACTTATATATCTAGTGCTGGGTTTTCATGATTGCAGTCGACAAGAGATACGAAATATCTTTGATTTAACCCGCAGCAGTGTTCATGCTGTCGTTCTACTCTGCTGCATGTAATTCGTGTCAGTTTTATTGAATGCATCACGTCTTGATTTATGTGCATTTCATGAAAAGCATTTGTGACTCGTTTTCTTTCAAAATGCAGATGAAAAGCATTTTGTTCTGTCGGCAGTACGGTTATCTGCTACCAGTTGACAAATCGGATGTGATCTACTGCAGCGTGCGCTTCTCGTTTATCAGCGATCACTTGTTCACGTATCCGATGATATGCCTTCGATCGCGACACGCGCAGATCTTACCGCGCTGCGACGGCGCGAGCATTGTCAGGGTTGGTGAGCGTGCTGGTCAGCAAAACGGTGTTCATGTTGAATCCTGTTTAAATGCAGCAGACAATTTTACTTTGCGATGCGAATGCCCACTTCGAAAGTCGTGCAGTAAACCACCGTTCAGTGAGTGACCCAGCCTTTTGAAAGCAAGGACCAACCTTTTTAAGCTGTACAGAAGTCTGCGGCCCTAATTACTTGCTTTGGCCGTAAAAGAGTTGAAAAAGATTGTAAAAATTATAGGTCTGGGTCCAAGTTTATTAAAGCCTTCTACCTCGAAAGCTCTAGCTTCTTCAAGCAATTTGCTTAAATCTTTTTCATCCTTTGCACGCTACATCCGGAATGTGTACTAGAACAAGGGTTCAAACTTTTTCTTACCGTGGCNGACCCACCGTCACACCAAATAATGGCACCGCNATCACCAACATTTTCTCATCAAATGATATTAATCATAGACNATCTAATTTTCATCTGGCTGTAAGTTATATTTTACAAAGATTGTCATTTTTACCGAGTCGACTGCTTCTGACCTACCAAGATTGTTTGNTGGGTTGCCTTCTAGCTAGTGNGTCGTAACTAATGGGTTAATTAGTTCTGTGCTAGAGCACGCAAACCGTTTGTGGGAGAGACAGGGCAAGTGCAGTTTCTAATTNGTCTCTATATTAATTTTTTTTGTCTCGCATGATTTGTTTATTTAAAAATCAATGTTGCTCTTAAAAGTATAAAACGCAACGAAGTTNAAGAACATTAGAAACGCTCTGGTGGATTTTAACAACCTATGTTTTCTCTGCGCTATACGGAGATTGCTTTCCACCCACACTGAGTGTTGCCTTCAACGTACTTGTGGTATTTGTTAATGAAAGCACTCTTGCTTTTTTGATAAAACAGACGTTTTGTTGTTCCTCTTGTGCTAGAAATTGATGTTGTTTTCAGAGTTTCATCACCGCCTTGCATCAGAAAATGGACAAAATTTGTGGACTGCCCCTAACTTATTCTCGACAACCGTGCAGATTTACCCCCTCACTGACCAGCTCCCTGCATATTAGGGTAAAGACGCGTTTGGTTGTTTGTGTTTATTGCTTTTTTTCCGGATTTCGAGACCTTCCCACGATCTCATTTAAACGTAAGTGCTAAGACAGTGGTTCCCAAACCAGGGGTAATATGCGATTCTTTGGGGGGTAACACGGAAGCAAAACCATATTGTTCTTTATTATGAGCAATCACTGCAAAATATTGAGGGTAGACATAATCGCTACCTTGATAAGGGTAGCGGCTCAAACAAGTTTGGGAACCACTGTGCTAAGCGATCATCATGCAGAATTTCTTTCGTTACTCCTTCGCAAGAGCATGCTGGAGAACGCTAGTAGTTGTATCATCTGAGAACCAATCGAACTGTTTAAGCGTCAAAAAAATCAATGCTGAATGTAGTATTTCGTCGCTACGCTGTCGATACAACGCAGAATTATGTGCCGTACGCTTATATCTGTGTTTTCGCGCTGTATCGAAGTTGTGAGGTTTCTCTTTCGCGAAGCAACGTCTTTTCATATAGCAACCGTCAATTTTTTCCCTGAGACATTTCGGTCGTAGGAATGATCCTTTTAATATTTGAATTAGAAAAAAAATTGGCGACGCGTTTCAAACCTCATTCCTCAGTTTCGTTTGTTCTCGTTTTTTGCGCTCCTTTCGGAAGTCGCACGATTGGTCTCCGGCGCCCATCTCCCCTTGCTTGCGCCGTGCGCTGCTTTCGCAATGCTGCACTGGTAGCGAGTCACTGCCAGCACCACGCATGAATCCTTTCCTTACGCCAACCCATCAATGCCTAGCACGAGTATGGACAGGCCGCAAGTACAGTTTTTCAAGTTTTCAGCATGACCCGACCTTCCAGCTTTGGTGGGGCATGCTCAACCAACTGTACCACTTCACCGGTTCCACAATATTGCGTGGTTGAAGTTTGAAGTTTGGACAACCATTACGAGGAAGAACTTCAAAGTTTTTGAAAGTATAACCATTTGACCTGTCAACCCACTGACTCTTCACTGACAAACTTGCTTGAATAAGTTTTATTGCTTTCAGGGAGACGCTGACACCAATTTTTAAGCCAAATTGCAGTAAATGTTTTTTTACAAATGAAAATATCTTAGGATTACGAATGTTAAGAAATAAGAGCATCGTGTTCGTAGTATTTTAGCCGTGTTAAAATTCTTTCCTTGTCAATGATGATAATGAGAGATCGACCGATATGGCTTTTTTGAGGCCGATGCCGATATATCGGCCGATACCGATATTTCCAAAATTTTTAACTCTTGTTTTCTGCTTCATTATCAAAACTATGATGTATTTTATGCTTTACCATTTTTTTCAAAACCTTAAAAATCAGGAGTTATAAGCTAGAATTTTTTAAATTGCAGCAATTTCAATACTTGATTAGCCTAACTTGTTAGTATAGTATACACTGTTTACAATGAATAACCACAGTACCATGAATAAAAAAAGAATGTTAAAATAACAAAGCAATAAGAATAGATCACTGAATGTAAGAGAACTGCCTACGGTGTTTAAACCCGAAAAAGCAAAAACAGTGCTTGAAAGTTAAAAGATGCTGAACAATGAAAAGGAAGGAAGTACAAAATGGAGCATCAAGTTAAAGGAGGTTAAAATAGTACAACACTGTATTCAATTAACTATTGCCAAAAATGAAAATATTTCCGAAGAAAATATTTCCAAAACAGCAGTAACCTTTTTGGTCTTGGATAGTATGTTTGTTAACAGTTACTGTACCACATAAATCTTGTAACTTTTGTTTTTGTATACATTTCACAAATCAACCTTTCAGACTCTTCTGCAACTCAGTGGGTTTTCAATTTGAAAGGTCAATCCAAGTCGTAAAGAACCAAATTTGGAATT
>JGI24021J15306_10011700_pt1 | contig 10897 bp, 7 predicted proteins | sample Ectturendosymbi1_FD_15306 | JGI IMG/M metagenome (IMG submission 15306)
CCCAGTGTGTGTTCTCATGTGGATTGTCAGGTGGCCAGCCTGCGAAAATCGTTTACCACACTCCTGGCACCAGTAACGTTTTTCACCAGTGTGTGCTCGTATGTGGATTGCCAGGTATCCAGCCTGTGAAAATCGTTTTTCACACTTCTTGCAACTATAAAGTTTTTCNCCAGTGTGTGTTCGCATGTGNATGGTCAAGTNNCCAGCANCGTGAAAATCGTTTNNCACANTTNTGNCAACAATAAGGTTTTTCCCCNGTGTGTGTTCGCANGTGCNNGGTCAAGTNNCCNGCNNNNGAAAATCGTTTTCCACANNNNTGNCANCAATAAGGTTTTTCCCCNGTGTGTGTTTGCACGTGCGTGGTCAGCCTAGCGGCAGCAGAGAATTTTTTTTCACACTTGTGGCATAAATGTTGTTGTTCACCATCATCAAGTTTCATGTCTTCATTGAAATGCGAGTGTTTTTGATAGCGTTTTCCGCACTGATGGCAGTAAAAGTGTTTTGTTCCTTGTGCAATCGGTTTGCAGTTCATCGATATCAATTTTCTGTCCAAGCATTGTTCAATGGATTGGAGATGCCTCTTTTCGTCAGATTTTGCGCGTGTTGGGTCAGGTAACGTTTTGGTCTGAGGTTCAGTTTTTCGGCGGTGTTTCAGGGAAGAATGTTTCTTAGGACGTTTTCCTGCTTCGTACGATCGTGTTGTTTTTGATGTTGGATCGTAGACAAGTTTTCCAGTAATTTTACCGATGTTTTGGAAACGATGGTCTGTCGACATTTTGAATGAATCTTCAGCAGAAGAGCTTTTGTTTTACCAGTTGAAAAGCATTTTCGCGTGTGACAATTTCTTCAAATTCCTTGAAATGTTTATGCTTTCCAATTTTTGTTTCAGGAACTTTTTGACGTATTTTTTTCCAGATGCTCGATGAGTTTCTTCAGTCTTTCCGTGACACAGTATTTCTGAATGTAATTTGGCGATGTGTTCCCAAGTTCAAAGCTTCTTTTTGAAGTCACATTTTCTTGACCTTACGAACGTTGTTCTTGTTACGGTTTCGTCCAAGTTTTAGGTACCTGTTAGTTAAAATTGTCTTTGACATGTGTAATTTATAAGGGCATACTTTGAAAATTCGTGGTTATTCAACTTATTAAACTTTTACCTACAATAAGACAGATTTTGAAACGAAACGTTCTAGTGACAAGTTATTACATTTGCTGTTGACACAATTCCACGTGGAGATTTTTTGCCGTAATAGACATTTGTTTGTCAATAATGTTATGCTGGTTAAGTCTTCATTCAACCTTTCGTTTATCAAGCTTCAAACAAAGATCGTCACAACAAGAGCAACACCTCATGAGTGTTTTACCATTTAATTAAAATCATGAATAAACATCTCGATTTTTTGAACTCATACCTGAAAACCTTGAGCCAGCTTTCAAAATTTTTCCATGGTCTTCTGCAATGGCAATCCTGCATAAAAGGCAACTGAAGAGGTTAAAATGAATAAATTGGTAAAATACTTTTAGCTTTTCATTTGAATAAGTGCATCTTGAGTGATGCATGTGTTCCCATATTACGTGCGTATCTTACTGCACTGCAAGAATTCGGACTAATCCTTTTTGTCTCTTTGCAGCAAAGTATGTTTTTGAATAATTTGTAACGTACTTATTTTCCAGAAAAATGTTTTCTTGAACAATTTGTAACGTACTTATTGGAAAGGAGCCACACTGTCTCCAGCACGCCGTGCCGTGGAGCCTGGACACCTGCTCCACTTAGCGTTCACCTGTACACGGAATGCTAATGCACGGCGTCTCTAATCGAGACACCCATTCGTACCAGCCGCACAACAACTCATCAGTTCATCTGACAACAACAACATACGTGCGGCGCTCTGGGCGGATGACAGATAGACGGAGGAGTGACTGGACTGGACAACCCTATAAGACTCCGCACTTTCATACCCAACACCGGCACACACCCTCTTCGAATGATCCTTTCGGGAACAGTTTGGGTCCGGCTTAACCGCCTCCGCACCGGTGTCGGACGTTTCCGCTCCTGCTTGTACAAATGGGATATGGTCTCATCTGCGACCTGTGAGTGTGGCGCAGAAGAACAAACCGTCGACCATGTTGTCCTCGAATGTCCAATCCATCAGACCTCCTCATGGACTACACGGCCTGACGGTTCTGGACGATGAGACAATCGATTGGCTGCTCAACACCTGTCCCGAGATCTAGTCCGGCCTATAGCAGTGGACAGCAACAACTCGCTCAACAGAAGTCTGCATGTGAATGTTTTGATTCGCAGCATGAACATCTCCATACAACAACAGGGTGTCTGTCAAAAGGACGATTTATTCTGCCTGTTTTTGAGCTCAAAAGAAGAAACAAAGCAGTTTTTTAAAAAAAGGAACTCTCCACTAACAGATTTTCGCTTGAAATGTGAATAAGTAAGCTTGCGTATTTGGAGGATATATTTTGCCATTTGAACCAGGGTTGATGTAATTAAACCCAAACCCAAAAATGCCACCCGGTTGTTTTTTTTTCAAAAGCTCACAACAATAAAACCCACTCTACTTTTCTATGGAAAAATCTATTATAAATTGAAAAGTAAAATAAGCAGCACACTTGTACAGTTAACTGTAAGTTTTTTTTTAAATCGAACAAAACGAACAGAAACAAAATTTGAAGGACTTGAAAAAAAGAGAAGAATAGTTCGAACAGTTTGAGAAAATTCTAATGGTTAGTCTTCTTCAGCTCTGTACAATCGGTATATATTAGCCAATTTTTCTGCCTTCCCTACATCTAAACTTTTTCTGATATTGGAACATACCAAATCATATATTGAAAAAATACATTGTATAGATGCTGAACTAACAGGGCAGGCACGTAAACTTGACGTGAAACTGCAGAGTTTGTGTGGGAGTGTTTTTTTCTGTTTGGTGAGAGCATGCTTGCAAGCCTTGCCACTTTGGAGTGGACTGACCAGCAACACTTTGCGAAAATACGGAGTACATTTCCTTACCCTCAATGTTGAATGCCATAATAGGTACAAGTTATTATTTTGTAATTTCGAAAATGGTGATATTGCATGATACAATAAAAACAATTCAGAATGGGGTTTTTCTCTTTTCTTTGAAAAAGAACAAAAACCTGTTTCTTTTAAACAAAAACAAAAAAACTTTTAAAAATTAAGTGGGTTTGTTTTTTTGAAAAAAAACGGGTGTTTGCTCAACGCTGATTTCAACACAAAAACATTTTTGCACTGAGAAACAATACAGGCGCTTTTAAAAAGAAGCTGAGAGTTTGTGATACAGAACCGTCGCCAGAAAATCTTCAATAAAAGGACTTTACGTTTGTGCGAAGGGGGGAATTGACATACAAAAATTTGGCAAAAACTCCACTAGTTTGTATTGTTTCACATGTCAGTTGGGGGGACTTTGGAGCAGTGTTTCGGGGGATAAGCCCACCAAAGGCCCCGTGGTGACAGGACTGTTGGGATAGCTTTGTACAGAAGGGAGGTACTTCCGATTTGAACGATTTTTTGACAAGTGTTGATGTCAATGTTAAATAGTTTTTGGACACTATACGTCAACATTTGAAGGAGCTAACTAACAATTTTGACTATATCTCCTGAACATGAGGATCCTGGAAATGGAAACCTTTGGATTAACAATCTTCGCTGACGCCGTAAATACATGCGAACGTAATCTCTGTGAAAAAGAAAGTCTGCTCGAAACGTGATACTACTTTCCTGTCCACATATAAAAAAGAAACACTGCCTCAATTCTTGTTATCTCTTGAAAACGAAAATCCGTCTCTCATTCCCAAAGCAGTCAAATTGTTAGTGATGTTTTCAAACAATTACTTGCTCGAAAAAAATCTTCATTACTTCCTTTAATCAAAACCAGACGTAGAAATCGTTTGGATGCCGACGCAGAATTTGGCGAAAACTCCACTGAAACCGTTTTGGATGCCGAGGCAGAATTTGGCAAAAACTCCACAAAAACTCCACTTCGTTTTTCGTTATACTCCATTGCAGCCGAGCCACGTTTATCGTGCAAGACGTGCATGCTAGCAATGAAACAGCATCAAATTTCCAACTAGCTTTGATAAACAACTTTGATTTTGTATGTTTATCCACGGCCGTCGCCAGCGAGGGGCCAGTGGTGCCTGGCCCCCACATTTAAACTCTGTGCTCCCCCATTTCATATTTGGCCCCCGACCTACCAAGAAGCTGTAGGATTGCTATGGGCAATTTTAGATAGACAATAAGCAATAGCTTGTTGAATGTCTCTAGTTTGCGACGTTGCATTCGTTTTACAAGTAAACAAAAGCGCAAAATTTAACTACTGTAGTCGCCGGAATTGGCAACATAAGGGTCTTGAATGCTTTATGTAAGCAAAATTTTTGCTCATAATAAACCAAGAGCGCGTTTTGTTTTTATTTCATGACAGACAGTAAAGTTAGATGAAACACAGAGTACTGTGAAACTAGTTTTTGAGTAGTCACACGTAGGTTGTGTACACTCAGGGCTGGATTTACCAGTAGGCTATGTAGGCTTACGTCTAGGGCCTGAAGGCCCAAGGGGTCCTCCAGCAAACTGTGGTACGCATAGAGTCAATTGCCGTTATTACTGTGTATGATCAGTTCGATAAATAAGCATTCGTCAACGATTTATGTTTTTAATTTTGTTCATTTAATCAGATTTTGTGTCGATAACACCAGGGTCTTCCAAGGAGTTTTCATGGATCTCAACATGACCTGTGGTCAAGTTGCATGCCGACTGTAGTGTCGACATACTCAAAGCACTTTGACTGCGTCCTGAGATTGGTGGATCATGTAACTTGTTACGTGTGTATTAGGCGAAAGCTTCGATACGCACCTGATCAAAGCTTAAAGATGATACTCCAGATAAGAGATATGTGTAAGGCTAGCATTATCCTACAATAAAAACATAGTTGCTTTTTCTGATCTTGAGCAATACAGCTGCTTTGTTAGCGTTTCTGGTCAGTCATTCAGAAATCAGATTGCCACTGAGTACACTACTTGCACAAATTTGTACTGCTCCTATGCTAAGCAAATCAAAGATATTTTGATGAGGTTAAAATTAAATAATAAGCAAAAGTCACTTTGCCAAATGGCAACCACATAACTCGACCCAAGGAGACAAAGAGTAAGCAAATAGCAAGAAAATGAGAGTGCAGCGTTTGGGTCTGATGCTTTCGATTAGTTTTTCTTGGTCTATTCAACCACGTGGAGTCTCATTTCTTAGTTTGAAGGTCACAAACTGCTCAGGAAAAAGGCCTTACTAAAGCTTCAGAAGAATTAAAAATAAATTAAAGGGTCGCAATGTTTCAGGACAGGTTGTCCAACAAAAAATGGCAATTAAATTTTCATACAAATGCGAACTTAGGCAATTAAATTTTCATGAAATCCTAGATAATTTTGTTATGAAGACCAGGACTAAATCCTTTTATTGTTTACTGTGCTCTGTTCAGCCTGACTTGATTCGATGATTGTAGCTTTTTATTTATTAACACGTATCTCATTAATGACGGCATATGGGTAGTTTAAACCTCACATCCTTTAGCGCGACGGTTTCGTTGCTTTCGATCCTATGCAGTCTCGAAAAGTAACAAAACAATTGAATCGTGATCCTAGCAGTTGCAACAATTTGGGATGGTTTACTTGACGTGCTTTGCTTGTGTGTGCGAGATTTTTACAGTCCTTGTCCTTACGGCCGCTACATATATATGTAGGCTAGTGTGTTTGTTTTTTAGGAAATTGCACGTTTTGGCTGCTATACTGTTGAGCACAGCGAAGAAAAAAATATGTAAAGTTGACGTAGGCCATGTGTTTCTTCAAAAATTTAACCGTGACATTCTTGTTTGTCTTCCCCTGTCGAAATTACAATAGTGTTCCCGCCACCCAAGCATACATTACACAATTCCGTATCATCAGTGCCGGATTTACCTATAGGCTATATAGGTTTAAGCCTAGGACCTCAAGATCCAAGGGGGGCTCCAACGAACTGGTACGCATAGTCAGTGGCAGGTATATGAACATTTAGATTAAACTTCGTCAAAAATTTCTGTCTTAATTATTATTCACGAAATTTAGTTTCATTCAACTTTCGTAGTGATAACGCCAGAGTCTTCCAACGAGTTACCATGAATCTCAATATAACGGTTGGTCAAGCCGGATGCCAACTATTGTGTTGATATACTAAAAGCACGCTGACTGCGTCCTGTGTTTGATGAATCGTACCGATTGTTACGTGTGTCTATATCCAAACAAGTTGTGGCTGTTCACGTTTGAGATGCACCTGATCAGTGGCATAACTGACGGGTGGCAAGGGAGCCCCCACTACGAAGCTAAATGTAAATACCAGGCCCCTACCTAGCTTGTATTTTGGCATTTACTATTCTTTTGGTTTCAGTAGATTGTTGTTTTTTTGCGTTTTCGGAGTGTTTTCCGGTGATTTCGGGTTTTTGTATAGCCGTTCAACACCGGATTTGCTATTGTTTCTCAAATATTTTCTGCGTGTTAGTCAGTGGGCTCTCTTCAGCAAGTGTCCCCAAGACTGTATAAGCCGCACTCCATACCCCCCAATTTGGGGGTCCCACGCTGTCACAGAGGGCCCAAAATTCCAGTCCCGTCACCACTTAGCACACCAGAGAAGGCTTCGATTCCCAAATTGAAATATTAAGCACTAGAAATCAGTGAAGTTAGGGGGCCTTTTGAAAGAAAAGTGCATTACAGTTATTTTGGGCCCCTTTACAAACAAAATCGCCCACTTATACATTGCAGTTGCTGTTGGGCCTCATTTGGAAGCAAGGTATGCTACTTTGCGCATTACAATTGCAAGGGGGGGCCCGAGGCAAGTGCCTCACTTGCCTTCCCTTAAACACACCACTGTATAGTGTATATAAGCCTGACAATGATCTTACATGAGAATATGAAACCGATTGAACACGTTCTGCTTCATCCGATATGCGTACTTTCTTACCTGATGTGCGCATGCAAACACTGTAATGTAAAGTCATCTTTATATTATTCAACACATTGATGTTGTTGATGAGTTTATCACTTCAAAAAACACAGATATCACGCGATTTTTCATATTAACCTATAGATACACAAGTCGACTAAAAAAACAGATTTGGGTGGAAAAACACCCTCAGTGCGAGCCCTGGTCTCATGCGGCAAAAAGCCTACTCCCATAACTTGAAGTGAACATTTGAAGATTTATTGCCGTGTTATTGTTACGCAATAAACATCAAGAGTACAACGATCCGCTAGCACGTTTCGCAACCTGCCTCTGCTGGGCTGGCAAAGGAGCCAACTGCGCACTTACGCAAAGCGTGTCAGGGACCTCGCGCTCACGACTTTGCCCTGATGGGCCTCGCGTTCATTAATCCGCCCCTGCCTACATGCCTAGTTGTATACGCCCAGAAGTCAGATTTCCACGTGATCAATCTGCTATGTGTAGTGATTGTTGTGAAAAATTGTATGCTACTATGTCTAGCCCAGGTAGTCTTCTCTTATTTTGTACTGCATAGCAACATGATACCTTTTGTGCTTACGACCAAAATTACACATTTGGGCAGCCTGCTGTTCAGACAGCCAGATAGAGTTCATTGTGTAGTTAGAAGTCTATTTTGGGGGGTGTCCCAAAACAGAGTAGTGCAGTCAGTGACGTAATTAGAGGTTTGAGCCAGGGGGGAAAAGCTTAGCTGAAGGGGGCCCACTAGCCACCGCTCAGAAAAAAGTTAAGAAATGATAGTGAATCTCTGGATGTCGTGGATGTCTATACTAGCTAAAACAACGAAAACACCCCGAAAAATACAACATAAAGAAAACTAAATATCGAAACGTCAGTTAGAGGGGGCCCAGTTTCTTTATCTAGCTCGCCCCCTTGCCTCTCTCTCAGTTACGCCACTTAGTGCAGTTAGTAGGTTATTGATGCTAACCGTTCCGTCCATGTAGGCCTTAGTATTTGTTGACATTTATAGGCGATTTGAGGTACAAAATATTACTAATCTAAACATGTGCCATGCACCCAGAGATTACAGTCTAGACATCAGCAAGGTTTACGCATGCGTATTTCGGCCAGTAAAAAGCCCAATACGCACGCTTTAAAAGCATATTTCACTTAAGCTCATGGTAAAGTTTATCAATTTGCGCTAATGAAAGAAAACATTCATCGCAGCGCACATGCTTTGACCGGCCTCATGTTTGCTCCTTCGGTAATAATGTTTTGATTGCTGAACGATAGGATTGATTCTGCTTTCCTGCAAATTTTTTTTGCATTTGCATTTCATCACTACATCTCCTAATAATCGCCGTCAATTAAATGTCAATGATTTACAACCTGATTCCTTGTGTTAAGCTGGTTCAAAATATTTTAGTTGGAAACTACGAGCGTACTATACGTATTTTCGGGAAAATATTAATAATTCATTTGCACAATCTGCAAATGCTGTTCATCTTTTGAATTAAAAATAAATTTTCAGAATGCCTAGCCCCCTGCACAAATATGAAGGCCCCCAAAGGAAGACTTTCTGGCGACGGTTCTGCCCAGGCCCGCAGACACGGAGAGCATTCGGGCGCAGTTACCCCAAATGTTTTTTGTGCACCCCAAATTTTGTTGTGCTCAGAAAAATGTGTTTCAGCCATATGATAAAAATTTAAGTCTTTCCCCCATAAAAATGTTTTTCCCCCCTCTAACCTTAAAACCTGGCTACGGACCTGGTTTTGCCAAAGTTGTATCTGCATTTAGAATATTTTGTTTTGAAGTCCATCCGTCCTCGAGATGTAGCATAGCAAAACTTTTTTTTAAAAATCACCATTAGGGGGGCCCTTGTAAGCATCTTGGGGGGGCAGAGTTGGGCTGATATGGCACTGAGCGTCGCCCTGGCTTAAACCTCTAGTTACTTCACTGGACCTGATCAAAGCAAGATGGTACTGCAGATAAAACCTATGTGTAGGGTAGCAGCAGTATCCTACAATAAAAACATAGTTGTTTCTTAGGTGACTGAGCAAGTCAGTAGTTTTGTCGGCGTTTGTATCGCGTAAAGCTCGATTGGTATTTTTAGATGTGATTTTTCCCATTTGAATTTTCTTCAGTAAGTCATTCAGAAATCAGATTGCTATTGAGTACTTGAGCAAGTTTGTACTCCTCCCATGCTAAGCAAATCAGAGAATATCTTGATGAGCTTCAACAGCAAGCAAAAGCCACTTTGCCAACTGGCAACCGCAGAACTCTTCCCCAATGAGACAGGGAAACAAAAAAATGACAAAAGCACGTTTGGGTCTGATGCCTTAGATTAGTGGTTCTTAGTTTATGCAACCACGCGAAGCCTTATTACTTTGCTTGATGGTCACTAACTGCTCAGGCAAAAGGTCTTTTACAAGGTTCAAAAGAAAAAATGAATTAAAGAGTCGCAATACACTAGGAGAGGTTGTCCACACTAACCATTCGGTACATTAAAAGCGACAAACTTGGGCAAACAAATTATTAATGAATTCTTATATAAATTTGTTATGAAGAAGGCAAGATAAAACCTTTTTCACTGTAGAGTGTGTTATGTTCAGCCTTACTTGATTCGATGATTGCAGCTTTTTATTTCTTTATACGTATTTCAATAATGGCAGCATAAACGAAATTTAAACCACCAGTCCAGTCGCCACGGTGGGCATTGGTGAGCTCAGCCCTTCCAAATTTAAATATGAAACATTATAAATCAGTACAGAATTTATCAAATTTTCAGAATATCAAGTCCCCTTGCGCAAATTTAAACCTCCTATTAAAGATTTTCTGGCGACGGTTCTGGTTTTTAAACCTCACATCTTTCCACGCGAAAGTTTAGTTGCGTTCGACGCTTAGCAGTCTGAAAAAGTAAGAAACTCGCGAATCGTGAACCTAAAAATTTACAACCATTTGGGTGTATTTTACGTGACGTGTTTTGCTCGTGTGTGTGAGATTTTTACAGCCGTGGTAAGCGCGTCACAATGCGGTGCTCACATTGTGCTTAAAGTCTTTATGCGGCCACACATGCTATATAGGCGCAGTGTGTTTGTTTGTTGTTTTTTTTTTAACACAGAATGAGAAAAAACAGATGTGATTCTAATAAAAACGTAGGTCATGTGTTTTGTCAAATATTTCAATTGTGGCGATTTCGGTTGGTTCGCCTGTGGCAATTAATAATCCTGTTCCCGGCAGCTAAGCAGGATTTCAACAATTCCGTGCAATTGAACGCTTTTGCGTCGAAGGCAGCAACATAGGCACTAATCGTGGGACACTCCAGTTATGATTTAGAGTTTTTAACTGACAATACTTTCCGAGGGTCATTTTCGAAATTTCGTAAATAGATTAACGCTTTCCATTCTTTTCCTCGTAACAATGGGATAGGGGCCTCACAAGTGGATTAGCCTAGGGCCTCGCATCAGTTAAATCCGCCCCTACGTGTCATTGAAGGCTTTTGCGCCGAAAGTCAGAACAAGCGCAGTCATCGTGGGGCACTCGCAGTAAGGATCTACAAATTTTTATTGACCGTACTTTTGGAGCAGGGACTCCCAACGTTTTGTTCCCAATGTACCGCCACATGAACATGTACCCCTTCAGCATTTCGATAGATGAACATAGAACATGTGCCCCTAAAATATCGTATGACAAAATATTTTATCATGGTTATTCATAGATATATTAAAAATTAAGCATATGATTGTGATACATGTACAAATATTTCGAAATAAATATAATGTAACTATGCTTTTCTCTTATATTGCTAACCTCAAATGCACTTCTTCAGATAGGCAAAGGCACTCCTACGGTACATGTACCCCAGGTTGGGAACCTATGTTTTAGAACGTCAGTATCGTCATTTTCGGCTTAGCG
>JGI24021J15306_10011701_pt1 | contig 10896 bp, 3 predicted proteins | sample Ectturendosymbi1_FD_15306 | JGI IMG/M metagenome (IMG submission 15306)
TTGAAGGCAAACTACTACAACCGCAAAGGCAAACTGCTACAACTTAGCTGTGTTGCGCCGCCAACAAATTGAAAGCAACAAGTGATTCTCATTTTAACCGCAAGAAAACTGCTTGTGTCACAAACTAATTTCGTGTATTTAACAGGTCTCTTTTTTCAACTCTGTTCAATGTCAACATTTCGCTATAGTAACTTCCCTTACTGCTTGCAGGACTGTAGATGTGTTAAATACACGAAACTAGTTTCGCTGCGAAATAAATTGCAATGTATTCACTTGCCTACGTCACTACTGTGGCTTACAACTATTGAATGACAGGTATGTGCAAGTTTGAATCGTTGCAAAAGGATGAAAGCGGAGCCAAGCAGGCAGATTCCTCACAAGCTTGCTGCCAAGCTAGAGCTTGTTTTATTATTACAGTATGTCACAACATATCACGCATGAAATGTTGCCAAGCCTTGTCCGGCATATTCGTGGTTCAACATTCACATTAAGAGTTTCTGTAACTTGTATTGCTGCACTGTTTCATAGAACAAAAGAGATATCAATTTATCACCCACTGCGATCTATTAAGTTAACTTCCTGTAGCAACACGAAGAGAACTCAGAGCAGGGCTTGTTAATTGCTACCATAAAAGTTTAGCAAACGCAATATCCTTCTAGTCTCTTAAACCCCAAACAAGCTGAAAATATGCAGTTCCAGTTGAAATTAGCAGCGTATGCTACCAATATTTTGGATACTTTTCGCCCCTATGGGAGTGTTAAACTGTCAGACCCATACTGAGTAACCGACAAATTGCTTCAGTAAGGGCAGACTTATATACTTAAAAAATTTTGAAGTCATTGAGCTGATTCTGAAAGATTCAGCCCAGAGAAGCTATGAATATCTGGTGAAAAAATGTGCAAGTTTTCACGGCCTTTGGACTTCGTTTGAAATTGATCGATTTCACCTCAAAGATACATGCTTCCATGCGCTGTCTTCACACTGCCGGCCGCATCCGGCATGAAGCAGGTATATTTGCCTACTGAAAGCTCACAGTTTTCATGTTAATGCCACGAAGCGCTAAACCGTAAAGAGTCTACTGATAGCTGATCTAAGTTTCCTTGAGAGTAGTGACTTTCGTATGATGCAAAAGTGTTAAATGACGTCAGACTGTGCACTGACGCATAACTGTCTGCTCGAACCACACTGCAAATGGAAGGCTCAGGTGACGTCACTGAGGTCGGTCGTTCCGAGGCGAGAGAGTCATCTGTACTTCTCCTGCGTTCATGTTTCGTTATTTGTACGGGGTTGATGGAACCGATTTCCGATTGCCGTTTTATTCGAACGACCGTGGCGATGAGGATGAAACCAACAGCAGTGACAACACAGAGTGCCGTGAGGAGGCCCAGAAACAAGGGATCCTCATAAACCTTTTCGTACGATCGTCTTCTGACTGGATAAAAACAATAAACAAACAAAGAAAATATTAGGACTTTTAAGCTATCATGTACCTTCTGACTGGATAAAAACAATAAACAAACAAAGAAAACATCAGGACTTTTAAGCTATAATCTAGAATTTTAATTGCAAGAAACAAACCGCATAAAATCTATCAGTGCTTCACTTTTGCAACATTAACCCACTGTTACTCACCTGGCAAGCGCTGTATCTGGTCTTCGCGAGGCCAGAAGCCCCGAGCATACATTGGACCAATTGTGATGTCATAGTATTCCGGCTGAGGATTGTCTGTGTCGATGACTGCAACAAAACATATCAGTGTTCCTGTCCTTGTGGCAAAGTTCGTGTGAAATCAAGAATGGTAACTGACAGCCCGAGTCATCAGAAAACCACATTTTTTTGCTGAGAGTCAATCAACCGAATCGTAGCGTACAGCTACTTTGAAACGGTTTCGTCAAAAATAGATTTCTGTGGAGTTGCTCAAGATAGTTTCAGTGTCACTGTCGCAGACCTACATCAGTAAAACTGAACACTGGTTTGAACCAACGGAATTGTGTCTGATAACCAGTCTGCATAAATTCGTGCAGCTGAAGTTAATTCCTCCTTGCTTCTATAAGCATGTTTTGGCGCATCGTCAATCCAGGCAATGGCCATCGGAAGGGCGGCAGAGGGCTTGACATTTTCCTGTTACATTTTTAGCAAAAAAGGTCGTTCTCTTAGTTTCGAGTGAGTAAAATGAAATTTCACCATTTTTGTCACCTCCCTGGAAAAAATCCTTCCGACACCCATGAATCCAGGTTAACCTCAAACTCATACTGCATGCACGACCTTATTCGTACCTTGGCGTTTCGCACGACGTCTAGCAAGGCTGGATCTTGACCCTGATTGTCGCACACTTCCTCGAGAAAGTTGGGAAGGCCTGAAAAAGAGGTATAGCACAGCTATTGAGCAAAGACTCGTCTTTCTTGCTCCATGCATTTTAATCTTAGCAAGCGCCTGAAGAACAACGTCATGTGTGAAACCGCTGCTGCGACTAATTGCAAGTTTCGTTGCGGTTGATTTCAAGACACTTATGGTAAAGTCTAGTAGCACAACCAGCATGGGCGGATCCGGCCAGTAAGGTTGAGGGGGGGCGATTTTGGTAATATTTGGTGGTCAAGTCCCAAAACGGCTTCGCTACTGTAAGAGAGATGAAGTATACTTCATAGCACTGCTGTGACAAAACAATAGACGACAAAATGGCCTTCTATCGCAGATGCTGTTTTCCGAATTGGGCAAAATCATGGCAAATAAAGTTACTTCTGTAGGTTTTAGGGGCAATGGTCCCAATCACCCCCCTTAAATCCGCCCCTGACAACCAGAGGGTGAAACTGTAATCAATCACGATCATTGTATGTAGTTTATAAATGCTGTCGGAGATCCGGAGACATCGAAGTAACGGGCAGTGGCTCGCCTCAGATGTGATATGTTGTTACCAACAGCGGCAAATAAGCATGAAAAGCAATTATTACTTATTGCAAAGTTGTTAAACGGTTGAACGGTTGCTTCACCTGGCGTTATCGTCACACTTCGGTGCACAAGAGCTCCCGATGCAAGGATGAACTGCGCAGTCGAGAAACACTGGACCGTTGGTGAAAGATAGAGCGCTGGAAGGCAATTTGTATCTGACTTGTGATCGTCGACCATTTTCAAGCATGGCTATGTCTGGCGAGGCCGACCAGCACCTGCGACAATAGCATTTTCCAGGTCAGCACGAACAAAACTTCGTGCCAGGGGCAGTAAAACAAAATTGTTGCCTTGAAACACTCCAGTCGCCTATGGTTGCGTCGTTCTTTCCCACTCACTCAGTTATACAACTGAGGTGGTTTAGCGCAAGCGTATGCATTTTTTACAATCAAAAACACGCTTAAAAATGCTTCCGAAGTGAATCGAGTGCATTCATCTGAAAGCCAGATTGCAATGGACGTCTGGAACCAAGGTTTTGATGTGTATTACAGACTATAGCCAATGTTGCAGTAGTGGGGAATACGAGGGAAAGCCATTCTCCCAACTCAGTTAAAAGAACAGCTTTTCCCATGAAGAAATACTGGAAAATATACAAAGTTGTATAAAAAAAGGCTTTTCGGGTGAACTACAACGCTTTTATTATTCCCGCTTTTGTTTCTCAGCGTTTGTTATGAATTTTTCATATTATTGTCAGTTACTCCAGATTTAACTGTTTTAAACGTTTTTACTGTACTTGCGCTTTCTTGCCTATGTAATGCGCAAGTTTCGCTTAGTGGCATGACTTGCCCGGAATGAACAGCAATAGCTCATAAGCGTGCCTTGCTCGTCGACTTCGGCTTTAGTGGTTTTTTTGAGTGTGAATCGTACCAAGTTGTCGCCTACTTTTTTCGCTTTGCTCAAGACAGATTGTTCCGTATTGCTGGAACGCTGGATAACGTTTTTAGTTAACCAGAATAATTATTTCTTTTATATTTTATAGCCTATACCTGGTGTCTGGAGCTAATGACAGATTGAAGGTTTTTGTCAATGGAATTCCCACAAAAAGATTCCTGCACTCTAGATTGCAGCAAAACGACATGTTTTTACTTAGCAGCACTTTCCCTATCTCAGTTTTTTTTTTCGCTGCATCACTGACAAAGTGGCATGGAACAAAGTTCTGCTGAAATAAAATTCATGTCGAAAAGGTTGCGAGTTTTCCTTGGCTTTGATATAGAGTGTTTTTATGCAGAATTTATCATACAATAATATTACTAATCTTCAATCTGAAAGTCTTCAATCTCTTTTTTACGGAAAACTGTTTATACAATTTCATATATACTTTTATCGAAATCTTCCAGTATTACGGGTGTCGGGTAGGGTGCGAAGTAAAATACACTGGCACTTATCCTGAAAAACCATTTGTGGATCGAAACATGCTGTAGTGTAGCCTAGTTGTTTAACAAGAATTAGTGCAGTATAATATAACTCAAACCGCTTGTGAATACAACTTTACGAATCGCTCCAATTGTAAGACATACTTGGATCATAAACCCACTTGTAGAAACAACTTATAAATGACAAAAACAATCAACGATCTCCCAAACTCGATATAATTTGACGAATGTGGTTAGAATGAGTGAAAACGCAGTAAAATCTGTCATTTTTCCAATTAACCCTTTATAATCAATTTAGTTATTAAGTAAGGTCAACAGCACCAAGATTCGAGTCAATCTTGAGTCAGAGTAGATTTGCTAAATGCTGGAGGTATAGCGATGCGGTTGCGTGCTGCAACAAACTGTAGCCTCGGCTTAACACTGCAATTTCAAACCAACAGTTACAGGGGCGCAGATTACATTATGTAATACGTCGATCATGAGCTCTTGTACCCTTGATTATCGATTATCTTTTTCCTCTGGCGCAACGATCTTACGTAGCATCTATCAACCACGACGTTGACGTTGTAGTCGCTGCCATACTCTTCGGTCAAGTTACTCTGAAAAAAAATGTTGCACCGAATGAGCCGGGATCGCGTAAAGGTTCATTTATTGGTGAAATGCTATGACTAACGTACGTTGCCACGTACAGATGGCAATTGGCAAGCAAGAAAGAAATATGTTTAGTGGAAATTGAGACTTGTCTGTGTTTTTGGGCATTTCAAGCAGAAAATATTGCGGTTGCACTCTTGAGCTTGAGCCGAGGTTCACGACGGAGGAGGAAGATCTCTGGCAATGCATTAAGATTGAAAATCGCTGTTGCACTTTATTTGAGAGTGATCGTGGTCACATTGCCTTTTACATGCGAAATACCTACTAATATCTTTTGAGTTTCATAAAACAAATTAAAATATCACGTTTCTCTCAAACCTAAAATGTTGGTTGCAGCTGGCAGACCATGAGGGTGCGGCATTCACGCCCTAGGCTAAGCCCAAAAGACTTACGATATCAAATTAAAATTTATTTCAAAACTGAAGCACATTTTTAGTTTGTTGCGATCTACTTTAAGCAAATCGTAATCTTTACTGAAATTGACAGAGACGACTGCGTCAAGAAATTTCCGGAACAAAAAATAATTCAAAGAAAAGCAAGCAGTCGAAAATTTTTAATTGCAACGTCAACATTCCCACTTTTACAATAAATAGACGTCCTATTTTGGAGATCCTGAAGCAGTAAATGTCGCTAAAATCAGATAATTTTGACAAAAACGAATAAAAAGCGATATAATATACAAAAATAAATTCTAAGCTGGACCCAACATCTTTTAAGGGCTTAGTTCATCCAAGTCATGACTGGGACAGCGGTAAAGCATTTTACTTCTCCCGGACGTATGTTAAAAATGGTTGGAAATGATGCCGCGGGTCCTGACAGATCAAAAATATGTTCGGTGAGTCAGAGAAGCTCGAAAGAGGTGCGGTAATTGTAGTTTACATTGCTTGATGTAGCGTCGTATGGACAGTATGGACAGTGCGTATTCGATTAAAAACAATTAAAAGTAGTCTTGCTAAAAATTTTAAAAATGTGTTGTAATCTGCATTAAATCAATTCAACGTGCCCAACCGCCGTGTCGGTATTATAGGTGAGTGCCACGAGGTCAGGAGTTGTTTATGTGGACGTCGGCTTATATTCAAGTATACTACAACGATTATTAGGCTTCATGCAATGTTTCAAAGCATGGTAATGTCACGATTCTTACCGAATTGTGCTGGTCTGTTAGTTTGTAATGCTCGGCTTATGCGGTGCTTTTAATCAAGTTTCAGAAAAATCGTTGACTGCAGTACGTTATGCTGCGCTCTTCATATTTCCAACACAAACACTTCTTGGTTATCAGTTGTATTAAGTTTCACAGCCGCTCGAACGTTTTGAAGTTCTCCGCCATGCACCAACTGATTTCGTTTAGAAAGACACGAACAGCCAGTCAACGCCGACACTCAACAATGAGCTCATAATCCAGCATAGTTGTTCATTTTTGAACAAGTACATTATCAATTGCAAGCAATAGACTCGCTTGAAAAGGTTTGGAATAATTGTGTACGATCACACAAAAATTTTGCTTGAGTTGCAAAATCGCTCGTGAAATGCACCGGATGCGAATATGACGAAATTGGCAGCAAACAGACTTCTTCACCCAAAATCGGAACTGCAGCCTAACCTTCGCGTGGATTTTTCCTCTTTTTCATAGAGTTTATAAAGTTTCTTTTTTTATAGTGCGAAGGCAGCCTGAAACTTTTGTGTTGTTTGTTACGGCACAGGAGTGACCAACAGCAATAGTGATGCTTTTCATGGAACAAATGTGACAAGAAATCAATGCGTTGTTTTTCAATTTACCAACTTGACGTAAAACAATAGTGGTGGATTTTTGTTCACCAAAATTAGGCGAAGGTCATTGCGATTAAAAGGACTGGTAAAGTAGATGAAGTCACTAATATAGCCCGTGGCCAGCAATTAAGTTTTGTTTATAATATCGACGTCCGATCCATCATCCTGTAACGTGAGCGACTCTTAGTAGGGTTTTACGCTGTTATTGCAAACGTTTGTCTTTAGTTTTACCTGCGACTAAAACGAATGTAATCATACCACCCAAGTCAGCTGTACTCCAGCTAGCTTTCATAACATGTGAAGCAATTGTTGATTAAGGCATAATATATTTAACACAAAGTTTGTGAATGGGCATGCTTTTATGTCAAATGAATACCACTAAGATACGAAAGTTAGCTGAGTACAGCTGTTCATTGTCAAACATTCATTGTGAAACACACCTGTACCACCATTCCAACGTATATGTTGTCCGTGGGTTTTATCACGGGCTGGTTTTGAAAGGTTTCCTTGAAAGCTTTATCACGATACACCAGAACAACAGTTTCCATGTCTTCTCGGTTTGTTCTAGGATCACGCATTACAGTTCTTGACCTAGAACACAACATGCCAATAATATCACGCATCCTCAAAAAAGTAAGAAACTAAAAAATCCTTGGGCATTACTTTTATGTGTCTGCTAAGCGCGTCACGTGAAACACTTCCCTGTACAGAGCCGTGGTTGCTGCGGTTAAACCAGAATTACAGTTGCATTGAAAATACGACAGTACTTACATTAAAGTGTCATTTTCAGGAGGAACGAATCGGGTGCTGACTTTGAGGTCAATTGGATAATGGCATCTGACGTCAGCAGAGTACAAAAATCCGAAGAAAATGACGCGTGTAGTTACTGGAGAGTTGCTGACTCTGTTTCTGTAGATTACTTCTGTTTCAGTTACCTGCGTTGTGCAGACAAACGTTTCAGGTTGTGGCGTTGCTCTAGTTCCTGAAATTCTTGCTCTACAAATAATTTCGTGGTTTGCAGTAACCCAACAAGATGAATCAGCTAACGAAGTTTGAATGCCTGAAATGGCGCAAATGAAAATGTGAGGAAGTGAACGTCAGTGACGTTCGGCGCAAAATATTCCAAGCAAAGCAGTGGAGTATCCAATGCACCGAAGGAAACCGCTGTCAATACGCAGTTGTTGGTCAGCCTGAATGCGTCATCCTGGCATCGGACTTATACAGGTTAGCCGGTGGTAGATTTCAAGAATCGTGACTGGATGATTAACACATTTTAAGAGGCAAACAAGCAAGTGTTCGGATCGCTTCGGCGTTTCTCCTCACGGATTGAAAACCTTAAATGATTTTCACGATTTGGATTAAGAATGCAAAGGTTGTTCGACTCAAATTGTCTCAATACAGAGCAACACGCAGCTGCGGTGGATTTCGCCAGATGCAGTGAGCTGATTAAAAGACAGCCAATGAGAATAACAAAAAAACGAAACATCGACTAAGATAAAGCAATATCTGACCATTCCGTAGGACTCTCCTACCTCTGTAGTTGTTCCGCATTTAGTGAAGTCCGAAACATCAAACACATAAAAGTCACCCTTTCGGCCTCGTACAATAGGGGTGCAGTTTCCATGGTTGAGGTGCAGGTGGCTCTGAGCAATCTTCAGGCGTCGTGGACGGGATGCGTTTACCGAAATTATCATTTGGTTCGTGTTGCATTCAACTGTAACTTCAGTACCTGCAAGTGCAGGAGTTAAGCAAGTCAAACTGACTAAAAATGTATTTGTTCATTTCCAGCGATTGACAATAAGCGGTGTATGTACACCTATTTGAAGACCATGACCAAGGCTGTGTGTTGGCAACGAAACATGAAACTGAACCTCTCGTTATGTTGGACGTTCCACTCACTCCGTTTTTTTACTAGCATGACTAGCACCAAGTGCTTGTTTTTCAGTAATAAATAGTTGAAGGGGCCTTTCTTTATTGTTAAACCTCTTCAGTAAAAGTATTCTTTAGTTTTAAGAGCGACACGTCTTAACTGTGGTGATGCAACGAAACCAGCTGGTGGCGAGTGTTTCGGTCAGGGTTCCGTGATATCCTTATAAGGCAAACTACATTAGAACTTGAAAAAAGGTGTTATGAGCGAGGTGTTCATTTGCAATTTAGTCAAACTAAATAACCACAATTTTCATCGATCGCGCGACAGGGGTTTCCTCGAGGCCTACAAGTTTGCAAACCACTGAATGTAGAGAATAAGCCAATGCAGGAATCTTTCGTTGAAGAGAAAATCCCCATTTCCAAAAAGCATAAAATACTTTTATAAATAACTAATGAGGAGAAAATTAAACAAACTATTTCCAACTTATCTTAATTTGCCGAGATGGTAAGTTGCAGAGAAAAACTCCATCCTAGACTGTGAGATTTTTGTGTTTTCAGGTAACTTTTAATCACTGCGGTTGGTTAGCTAAAAAAGATGGTGTTTTAATTCAGGATTTAAAATATCAAACCTACCGCAAACATCTTCACTTGGGTATAAACTGGCTGGCCACTGTGTTCGAATAGTTCTTGTCTCCCATTCGTAAGCAAGTGCAGAGACCAAACGCTCAGGCGCTTGAAGAGACGAGTCTTCAGTTGCGGCGCGAGCAAAGTTAGTTCCAAGACGCTGCCGTCGGTTGAAGTTCCGACAGTTCCCAGCGTAATTAATAAGCTCCGTTGAAAGACTGGTATTCCAGACTGTCAACCCAGTCATCTTTCCAGTGAAAGGTTGGTATTTATACGTGAGAGACGGTGGCACGCCTCCGATGTATAGCCGGCCATACTTATCAAGCGGTTGAGACGTCTGAAAAATCCAGGCAAACTTTTTCGTTTCCTTTTACAAATTCTACTTTCTAACACATTATAGCTTTTGATCGTCTTTGAAAACAAACGCATTTGCAGTTTTGAAAATAACTAGTCATTTAAAACAGGAAACACACTTTTCTGTGAACATGCAAAATCGGATTTTTCAGCATTCACTGTCAGCAAAAGAACTATACAGTAGGACCTACATGAACGGCCACACGAAAGCCATTTTTAAGAAATGACTTTGAAAACTAAAGGTAGCGAAGCGGAAATCGCGCATAGCATCTAATGGCAATAATCTGTTTGATAATCCCTAATCCCAGCTTTTAACTCATTAGCAACAAAAACCAATCACAATAGGTGATAAAATTTTCGTAGCATTTGCAATATGTTCGGACACTATCGTAGCAGGAGTGTAGGTCTGTTGGTATCACCAAACGCCATGCCACAAGCCGCTGAAGCGACTGAAAGCTACCAAAAATTAAATAAAGTCCATCTGCAAGCTTACCGGCAAGTCGAATCCAACACCTAATTCATCACCGTCAATAAAAACTTTCCAATGTCCTGATGATTTCCATGACACGCAGACATAGTGCCACCTGACATCATCCATGCGTAGCGACACTGGCTTTGATGATTTGCGGCCTTGAACAATCAAGTACAACATGTAGTCCGATTCGACTGATGCTGCCTGTATTCCTGGTTCCGACTCTGGAGACTTTATGCTAACCAAGCCAAAAGCATGGCGACTGGTTGTTGTCGAGTACATAAAAAGCGAACCTGTTCTTTTCACATCGGTTGCTTTGACCCATAAGCACACTGTTGCAAGGGAAAGAGGTGAGTGCAAAGCAATGTTAGTCCACGCAGACCCTGGCGTCCCTGACTGTCTAGCAGATTGTGAAGAAGAAAAAGAGGAAGCTTTTGGAAGCTTGACGACGTCGCGTCGAAGCCCTGAAAGCCAAACAATAATGAAGCTGATGATACACAAACCAACGAAAACGTACTCACGAAATACGTTTTTATCTGAGTTTGATATAATTAATTCACTTGTAATAAAATGAGCTTTTTACCACAAGTACGTACTGCTTTAATTCTAAAATTCTAGATCTAGAATCTAGATCTAGATAAGATATCTAAGGTAAAATTAATTCTAAGACAATGAGCACAAGTGCATTCAAGGGTGTAATGAGGGGGGAAGGGGGCACAATGCCCGGGCACCGAAAATAATAATGATATTTTATTGCGGACTCATGGTCCATATCACAGACACAAGAGCACAAAAAGTGGTTAGCTGTACATCAGCGCACATTACAGAAACGGTGTTAGCACA
>JGI24021J15306_10011703_pt1 | contig 10896 bp, 5 predicted proteins | sample Ectturendosymbi1_FD_15306 | JGI IMG/M metagenome (IMG submission 15306)
ACAACAATCTACTGAAACCAAAAGAATAGTATACCACTGATCAGGTGCATTTCAAACATGAACACCCACAAGTTCTTTTGATAGAGTACACGTAGCAATCTGTACGATTCAGCAAACGCAGGACGCAGCCAGCGTGCTTTGAATATATCGACACAATAGTTGGCATACGGCTTGACCAACCGTCATATTGAGATTCCTGGAAACTCGTTGGAAGATTGTGGCGTTATCACATGAAAGTTGAATCAAACTAAAGTTCGTGAATAATAATTAAGATATCAATTTTTGACGAATTTTAATTTGACTGATTATATACCGGCCATTGACTCTATGCGTACCACAGTTTGTTGGAGCCCCCTTGAATCTTGAGGCCGTAGGCTTAAGCCTACATAGCCTATAGGCAAATCCGACCCTGAGTCTTCACGTGCTCGCAACATTCGCAACAACAAGTTGTTTCAATTCATAAACATATTACTTTATTCTGAACTCCCTCGATATCCGAGCAAAAACAGTCACAATGAAACGTATGAAAAAAGCAGCGGTGAACAATGTTCCCTCTCAGGTGCGCCACTGCGCAGCACCACCAAAAATCATCATCAATTTTTGGCAGAAATAGAACGCTTTCTGAGCATGTTGCACAGCTAAGATTCAGCAAAAAAAACTGGAAAAGTGTGTACTGTATTTATTAGATTGTAAACCGCGGCATACAATCAAGGACAATCGAGGGCGACTTACATTTTGTCTTGAGCTTATCGAAAGGTCTAGATCAGGGGCTCAAAGCCGCGGGCCGCATGTGGCCCGTGAGGGGATTTTGTGCGGGTCACAATGCTTTTTGGGAATTTTCAAATAATTAAAATTTACTTTATTTGNGTTATTCACCGGTATTTAAAAGTGCTAGGCNAGGGAGTGAACAAGTTCCTTTGAAACGAACGTAGAGACGGCTAGAAACGATTTGCCTTGAACTTATNTGATACCTTTCTCAGGAAATAAGCTGTGAAAGCTGTTTCTAGTAAAGTTCAGGTACCGCCATTGTTGCGTCAGCGTCATAACACCTACCTACTAAAAATTCTGACCGGAACGCCGTACCGGCAATAATTCTTTTACCGGAACGGCGTTCCGGGCCGTTCCGGCTTACTTTCACCTCTGGAAACAGGTACACATTTTATCTCAAATAAATCATCTAAATACACAGTAAACAAGTATGGACTCAATTCTCCCGCTTTTCTAACCTGATTAGTGACGTGCAACAGTTCAGACAAATTCATATGTATAAATAGTTTGAAATGAATAATGTATAAACATTTTTCCTTTTTATTGCTAATCTTAAATGTATCCTTTCAGATAGTCAAATGTACCCCTAGGGGTAACCTCTGGTCTAGCCCAACCTTTCTGCAAGTGTTGCAACCACTCGGTTAGTGTTGTGTTGAATGTGCGATTCGCCACGAACGGGATGTACGTGAAGAACAACACTCATGTATATGTGTCGCAAACAAGCAGAAATAGAATGTGCACGACGTGGGATCTGTATTGTTGCTTGCTGCCACAGTGTTAAGCTTTGCATACTTGTCCGCCTGGGCTTTCCAATCACAACAAAGTAGTGCTTTGTCCAGGATGTGAAGGTGGTGCCAGGTGCAACTTTCACAAAAAAAATATGCGATAGGTGCGGTTCACTGCAAAAAGGGGGGGACGTTGTTGCAACCTCGCGGTTGATGTTGCATTGAAAGTGCGATTCAGCACAAAAGGGGTGTGCGCAAAGAGCAACACACAAATATATGTGACGTGAACAAGCAAAAGAGTAATCTCGCCGGGTGATCTCTATTATTGCTTGCTGCCACAGTGTGAAGCTTTGCGCACTTGCCGTTTGAGCTTTTTGATTACAACGCAAGAAATATACTTCCTTGTCTTTTGGCATGTCTAATAAATTAAAATGGCAAGAGATGAACATGTACTTGAATTTAAATCTTGCGATATTTTAATGTATTTATGGATTTGGATGTTATCATTTTTGCTTGAACAGATTTGGATTGGAATTGATTAATGTCTTTTGAACTTTATCGCAACTTTCGGTTCAGTTTTGGGACTGCAGGTAACTGAAGGTCCACAGGTTAACAGTGGATTGTAGCCACCAACACGTTGGGAGCCATTTTTTGCAGGCACAATGCTGCGTCTCCCTGAGCCAACCAAAGAAACAGTCGAACCGATGATCCACTGCATAATAGCAATTGCGATTACACATTTGACCATCTTCACTCTTCTATTGCTGGTACTAATTCAACGCAATATGTGGCGTAATAACGTCGCCACATGGGTTTGGGTTAATAATAGTGGCAGAAATTTAGATTTAAACAAAAATCGGTTTCCGTATTTGCACTATGTTTTGCAATATAGTTTTTGAAGTGGATTTGAATCTGAAAATGTTAAATCACTTTACTGATATTTGGAAAAGACTCAAGTCATAGTATGAGACCTACTGCAAGGATCACAATATTCAAATAATGCATTTAACCACGATAAAGTGTCAATATATTGTGCCCTGCTAACCCCTCAGTGAAAGAAAAGTCTTAGGTTTATCTCTGTGCAAGTTGATTCGCTAGATCCTTAAAATGTAGTATAGAACGACTAGACAGGCAAAACAGAAAATGTGCGTCAATTATGATCATCACTTAAGTAAAAAATGCACATTTCTAGTGCACACGAAGTGGGTTTGTCTATCAGGAACTCAGAGATTTTGTAAAAATGGCTCTGACTCGAGTCGAGTCATTCTGTGAAAAACGTGACTCGAGTCGAGTCACCATTTTCTCAACGTGACTGGAGTCGAGTCCGAGTCAGCAAAAATCGTGACTCGAGTTGAGTCAAGTCATTGTCTCGAGTCACGCTATTACTGATCGATGGTAGCCGGAGTCTGAACAAGTATCTGATTCTTAAATTTGAAAAATTATCGGAGCCGGATCCGGATTCAAGACTTTTGGATCGGAGTGGAGTCGGAGTCTGAAAATGTGACTCTGGCCTCCCCTACTTTATATCTCTCCTACTGCTGGTGTCAAGCGAAATTTCTCACCTCTGCGAAGTTTCTAACTTATCATTGTTTGTCAGATATTTGGGGTCTCAAAATGAAGGAATAAAGTTTGGCAATTACTCTTTGGTGTGTGTTGATGTGTTGTGTGATACATAGAACATTTTGGTTAGATGTCGGATACCACAACAAGCTGTAGTACGGGAATAAGAATAACCACTGCAAGATATTGAACTTAGACGTAGACCTTAATTATTTTCATTTTTCAAACCCTAACCTGACACACTTACCGAAGAATTGAAAAACGGTACTTGCGACCTGTTAAGCCTGCTGTTCGACAGTAGCCTAATGGGTGCTGAGAGCAGCCCCGTAACCAGCTTGGGACACCAGGGCGTGCGAAGAGTTTTCTGAAGGGGCCCAATTTTTTTAAGCTATGCCCAATATTTTTGATCTGTGTCCAACACATTTTTCTAGAGGGGGTAAATTTTTAGAGGTGCTTCGCACCCCATGCTCCTTAGTTACAGCCTTGGGTGAGAGCAAGATAGACTGTTCCCACCTGGAGCTGCAACGGACTATTTCCTCAGTGCAGCATTCACTGTTAAAGTATCAGCGTGGCCTGCGGTGCAAGTAATCGGTGATCGGTAGTGCATCCACCAATGACCATGAAAAACAACCCAATATCTTTGCACCCGCAGACCACTTGTGAAATTTCCAAATGTGTACAAAACCGAGTATTAACGAAACTAAGCTGACTTGAGTCATTGCCTCTTTATCGCTGGACTTGACTTGAGTTAAGTTGAGTCGTTTTTAATCGTTGTTCGAGTTATATCCTTCACTTTGGCTCCGCATCCTTTGTTTTTTTTCTTTTTCACGCTTTTTGTCTTTAGCGCATCAAGCGGAAAAATGTTTGGATATCTTAAAGGTTAATTGTCGGTTGTCGTGACTACGATGTCCGCTACATGCATTTTAATGCTGCAAGATGGAGGTGCCGAGTCTTGTAACCCTGAAAAATACGAGTAGGAAATACTTTCAAGAATAAATGAAAACAGGATCCTAATGCACACTATGAGGGGGTGTTTTTAATCACGACATGACGTTTTTTAGCAGTCGGGGAGTAGCTTGTGTGAACTACATTTTAGATTATTAAAACAACTCAACACAGCTGAATTCGTGTGCCATTTATTCTATTCTGACCCCACCCCAGGCGTAGGCCTACCAAGGCTGCTCCAATTTGGTTAATTCTGAAGATGAATTATCATAAGAATAAAATTCATTTGGAGGAAGTTGTGGATTACAGTGTAAGGTATTGCTGATTTTTCACATAAAATATTTAATAGGCAGTCAAATTCTAGAACAACATGAGTTTGAAACATGTTGGCAGACTTGTTATGATGCACTGACAATCACAATGAATGAATGTCAGTGCATACTTTTGTAAGGTGACATTTTGATTGCACGTAACTTTGTAAATACTCATTTTCATTGTATATTAGTTTGTTTTGAATATTTGAAAGTGGCATTTTCATATTTTTGATTTGTTTTATTATATTATTCATTTGTTGTTTGTTGTTAGGTTGTTTTTATACTATTACTTCCAAAAAAACCCTTTAAATTACAGTTTAGATTAGGTATGTTGAGATGGATGCATAAATGTAAGGTCATAATAACAATTTATCAGTCTTAAAAACATAGCTTATATCATTCTGATATAAGAAATATCGTAAGTTAAGTGATTTAAAATAAGGCAGTGGCTACAGAACTGCTTGTGGTTCTTGATATTTGAAAAAAGTGGCTACAGATCTTTTTCATGTGACATAGTTCGAACAAAATTCTGAGTTTGTCACTTAAGCGACATCATCTTGGTAGCATAGCATTTACGTCTGTATGACGAGCATCTAGTAGACATGTTACAAACATATTAAATGTAAAAGGTAAACCTAACCCTAACAGTAATACTAATTACTAACCCTAATGCTAACCCTAATGTTAATGCTAACCCTAATGTTAATGCTAACCTGAACTCGTAAACCTAAGCTTAGGAAACGTTTAAAAAAGTAAAGGAAAAGTGATCCCATGAATTGAAATGTGTGACCACTGCTACCAAAACAAAAGTCATCAAGGTGAGAGCCGAACCGAAAACCATCGGCACAGTAGACGTAAATGCTAGTGCTGCCGTAATGATGCCGCTTGAGTGACAAACTCAGTGTTTTATTCCAACCGCATCATGCGAGGCAGTTTCATAGCCACTTCCTTAAAATAATTTGTTTTTCACTGCAAGAAATAGGGTTTGCACTACTTATGACTTAAATTTTTCCAATACCATTGTAAGCTATTCTGTGAGGATTCTGCCAAAAGGGTTAAAAAACGATTTTCTATTCCTGTTTTATTTCTTGCTGCAGTAGACATATTGCAAGCTTATAGTGCTTATGGTTGTTTTATCCTGTTTAAAGTTGCTTTAAAATTAATGCAAACCTGAATACATTTTTCTATCTAATGGTTTGAAAAGCAACCTTGTGTGTTTTATGCTTTGTAATTGCATGACAATGAATGGAGCATGGGATATTTTGTTTCAAAGTTTCAGTTTGCTTTTACTGTATCATAATGAGTTTCACTGTTCTGTTTGGCATAACCAAGATTGCTGCAGATTGGAGTAATGAATCGAAGTCTGACAATGTAATAAAATGAATTAATCAAAACATTCTTTATACCATTCAATAATAATCTGCACAAACATGTCATTGCTTATTTAGATGAATATTTCTTTTAGCATCATCACTCATGATTTGGTCTGTTAAACCAAATTGCTCTCAACTTTTTAGTAGTTGTGAAAAGATGGTACATTTTTTCTATGTCAATTTTTTTTATTTTGGTAATGCTGTGCACAGATCTATAATGATAAAATGGTTTCTAATTAAAATACTGTTGAATATCTAATAAGAATACTATAAATGTTTGTTGAAAGTGCTTTACCAAAACAAGCTTGAATGCTATCTTTGGAAAAAATATGAATCACAGTTACAATTTAAAAAAATGTTTTATAAAGCACTAAAATCTTGATTCATTGGCTCTGAAATTGGTTTGGTCTTGAAAGGAAAAATCTGAAATAATAATTAGTACTGCAAGAAAATATCCACTTAGAATTTTAATAGGAATCTTGTAAGTAGTTTTGACTACATGTTAATTTTAGTATAAACACTTTCCCTACTGACTAATGTATCTCTACATACATGAATTGGTTATATCAATACAGATCTAGCATATATCGGATACTTGCTGTAATCTTCTTTTCCTGAAATTATGTATGTTTATGTATGAAAACAAGAAGTCAAATAGTTGATTTAACAAATGCAGATCTTGTTTGGCCTTCAGTTGCAAGGTGTTTTATGAAACTATTATCAACATGATATACTACCAACAACTACCCAGTATCCAGCTTGTTTTTTCAAGAAAATCACCCAGTGCCAAAGGGGGTTAAGGCATTGAGAAAAATTGTTAAACATTATCAGCTACTTATGCTTTGAGTTTAAAAATTTGAAAGATACTATTTCATCTTGTAATGAACTAAGGTTATTTGACTTATTAACAAGTGGTATAGCAAAAAGTGTGTGAGTTGAATAATTTAAAGTTTTTCAGTTTCCAGTTGATACACTTACAACTTCTGAAACCACTGAGCTTTACATCAGTTACAGGCACCATAACTAGCACATCATTATTAGAATATGCCAGTCTGAGCATAAGTGCTAGTTAAGGCTCATTCCTCAATGTGTTTTGATACCGCTGATCTTGTTTCAACTTTGTTGTTTTGTTTGAATTATTATGTTTTTACATGCTTGGTTTCACAAATATTATGTTAGTTGAAAAGCAAATCTATTTTTAATTGGTGTCTGTTGTTTTGGGCTTTTTATTTTTTAAGGAAAAAAGCAATGTTGTGGTCATTGGTATATTTTTCTGTGCAGCTGCAGTACTGTGGTGCAATCTGAAGTAAGCGTAGTTTATTCAAAAACATAGTGCTGGTGATTAGCAGTTTAACATGTTACCCGAAATATTTAGTGCTCAAAATGCTTTACACCTCACTGTACATCAGCATCTGTAACTAATGCATATTTTTTTAACACTTTTCGTACCAGTATTTTTTCTGAGAAATCACATTGGGTAGCAGGCATTAGGCAATTTTGAGAGTTGGTAATGGTTTGTTGTTTCAAATGACTCAGCTAATAAGCAGCTAAGCAATATCACAAATCCATTGCTCACTAGGTAAACCAACCATCAGTGAACATTTAGAGCAAATGCAAATACAATGGCATAATAGCTGATCAGTGTAAACAAAGAATAGTACTGTTTCATATAGGAGTGGTGATTGGCCATGGCAGTCATCTAGTCAACCAACCTTGTTTAGTGTTTATCACTTTTTGAAAAGTGTTGAAAAACAACAGCTGGAGATCAAATAAGCACACTTAGGATCAAACAAAACAAACACAAGCATGGTAAAGAAAATGTACAGATGAAAGCGCATGCCTATGTACACAGATGAGTGGTTCGAAATTGATTGAAGGAATTGGTGTGGTTAAGAATATGTTTAAACAAAATATGAAAATGAAAAAGCAAAAAAAGTAAAAAAAGATGATTAATGAGGTACAAAACAAAAACAAAGCAAAACAGAAAAAGCTATGGAGTGTACTTTGATGACAAAAAGAATGGGATGTGCACAGGAAAGAAAAAAGGCGAAAAAGTAAATATACATAAAAATAAACATAATTACCAAATGCCAGAACTCACAGTATTTTGTTCTGGATAAGTGAAATTTTGCCAAAGTTCATAATTGTCTATCTTTTTCATGTAGGAGGTCTTTTTTAAGTTTCCATTTCAAGGTAAAAGTGGTTGAAGACTTAATATTGTCTGTTGTTGAAGACCACACTTTTGGGCCAACCCAACAAATGTAAGGGAACATATTCCTGAGGAAGAGTTAACTTTAGGCAGAAACAGGTTGTTAGAGCTTGATAGTCTTGTGGAGTGGGAAGGAATTGAGCTGATTGGAATAAAATAGTCACCAAAATGGTTTGGAAGTTAAACATATTTATGCCGGTTTTCTAAAACACCTTGTGACAATGTAAGTGAGGCCCAAGTGAGTGCTTCATTTGCTAATATGCTATTTCTCTTTAGTTTTCATACTTAAATATATCTAATTTGAAGAGAAAAAATTGCAGCTGGTATCCAGCAGTTAGTGAGATCTGTATTGGTATGGCAACCAGTAACTGCTCCAGACATTCCGTTCTACACAGATATGCAGACCATTAAGTGAAAGTGTTGATTTGTGAGTGATCATTTTTCAACAAGAATTCAGTTGGATTGAACTTGTCAAATGTTTTTACTGAAAAGGACGTATTGCACATTTGTGAAATTGTGTGTTCTTGTAGTGTTTATGACCCACTTAATTGCTATATTTTTTGGCTAGCAGCAATTAGTCTTCGCTCTTTGCATTAAAGCATGTAATGGTGAAATATTATTTCATGAAAAAGAGAATGGTCATGTGTATTTGTAAATATGGTTTATAGGAATTACCTAAGAGTTTTTTTAATTGATGCTTATGGAGGACATGACATGTTAAAATGATTTTGTGCAAGTTACTCAGTAGTTGTGGATCAACCAATTTTTTGCTTGAGAAGCAGCCACTGTGCTACTAAGCTATCACCGCCCCTTGTATTTTTTCTGGTATACAGTTGGTAACTCAAAACTCATTCTATGTGTTTCCAAATTGTAAGCATTTTTTATCACTGAACCTAATCATGTAAACATAAATATATCCCAAAAATTCTGAATGGTTCTTATTTCATCATATCTGTTTTATGACAATGTTGATCAGTACTTGATTCATAGCCTAAACATTCAATCACCATAATATCTCTATTTACGAAAAGATTCTAACTCAAACTATCTCTTGAGCTGGCTTTGTTTGCCACGGACAGTGTCTCACAGTGACATTTTTCACTGAACAGGTGCTCTTTTTATTTTTCTAGTACCCTGCCAACAGTCTCTCACTGCAGCTTGTCTTTCAACACAGCATCCTTATAGATGAGAAATCATATTTTGAAAAAATTCTTTCATAAATAAATTGCTGTGACTTTTCTCATGAAAAAGACTCTCTGTGTGAGCAGGCTTTAGCTTAAACAGTGTTTACCGATTTCTAAGCAGTGTAATGCTTTGACACAAGTTTAAGTGGCATCATGATTACCATTTTTTTGAAAATAATGTCTAGTCAAGAATATGGTGTTTTTGTACTGGGATAGCTATATATTTCTTATGAAAGTTTGTTGGGATGAGAAGTATATAGTTCATATTGAGACTTGTTCTGTAAATAGAGGATTTCAGGTTTGTTGTTGTTAGCAATGTTGTGAATAAAAATGGTTTACAGAGAGATAAGTGGTACAAGCACTGGTAGTTAATTTTTTCTGCTGGCTGAATGTGCTAGAGCAGCTTGATCATGTTTGGTTTCAGCAGTGGCGTATCTGGGGTATGGCAGGCATGGCATGTGCCATGGGCGCCACTTTGATGGGGGGCGCAAAAACTGCTTGGCAAAAATTAAAATCTTTATTTACAGTTTCTTTAACCTCTATTTTGTGTCCCATGCACTCAGAAACTGCAAAGCTGCATCAACATCAACGCCGCGTTCTTATAAAGCATTAAGTTGGGCGTGTTGCGCTAGCACCACTAAGCATTGTGACAAAGCTGCAGTATTGTGACATAACACGAGGGTCAGACACTGCGACAGAACAAGAATGCTCGCTTGCCATGTCCACGAGGCCTCGTCCTTCTCACGCTATAAGAAAGGATAAGCTAGTCCGTGCTGCTGCATTTCAGGCAAGTAGGTATTGGTCAGAATCTGGTTGAGATGGGTTTAAGTCCGTGGCTGTGAGAATCTGACTGTTATGCAAATAATTGCTGTTGAGGTCGTACAGATTTAAAAATTACTTAAACTGCTGTGGCCCACTCCGACTTTATGAAGCTTCTTTGATGGCCACTAGTGTCTGATAAATAGGCTGAATACAATGCCCCAGCTCATAAACTAAGGTTGAGAACATTAGTTAGTCCTTGAAAAATTAGCAGTTGGTATTGTTGCCGTACCAGTTGAGCAAAAAAGTGTTAACTCATGAAAGAGATTTATTAGTTAGTCTTTAGTCTTGTTCAGAGCTAGCTTTTTCTGTCCAAATTTGGCTTTCTGTTCGATGTCCAAGGTCTTGTAAAACGTTTCTGACTGTGAAAAACTAAAATCAACGTGTGACCATTTAGGAGCTGTGTGCAGTTCAGATGTTGATGGCTAGCAACTAGGCGAGAAGATTCTAGATTGCAAAATGCTGGTTTCAAGCTGTGTAACTTAAAATTATCGTGCACTGAAGTCCTGACATTCTTTGAATTGCTTTGCAAATAATGCTGACGATGGCAGTTATATGTATTGCAAGTAGCGAACCATCTTTCAGTAAACTGAAACTGGTCCTTCGTACCTCTGGGCCTCATTAACTAGAAATAATTCAGGGCAGGTCGTGTGATCTAGCTTTGATGAGAATAAAAAGAGAGTAAACAGCGAAAGCTTACTTTGATGAAATAATAAACGACTTTACTTTGATCAAGGCACGGAAAGTGTTGTTTTAATTACCATTTTTGTGTGATTTAACTGGAACAGGCTGGACATATTTGTTTCATTGGAATTGTGTTTTTTGAACACAAGTGATATATGACTTGCAATAAATAATCTATTTTATAAGTCAAATTAAATGTGTTCCATTTAAAAAAGTTGTCGTTTGTAGTTGCAATATGCTGTTTGATTTTTTTGTAAGATATACAATTTTGTCAGGCAACACTATGTAGACCTATAAGCTACGATAACGTTATTA
>JGI24021J15306_10011705_pt1 | contig 10895 bp, 4 predicted proteins | sample Ectturendosymbi1_FD_15306 | JGI IMG/M metagenome (IMG submission 15306)
ATGTGGATAAAAAATTAGTGTGAGTTGGAACATCATGTAGAGAGTTGACGGTTTTAGCTGCTGCAAAATTGTTTTATTTTCAACAGCAAGTAACTGCTGGAACCGCCTGTTCGGCTGCTTAACAAACATTTGCACTTGGCAGTTTTCAAACAGTCCGTTAGCGCAAAGTCTTTGTGAGCCAGGAAGGGCATCGCGAAGAATAAAACCCATTGATTTATGAAAAAAAGCAGTAATTCAGTGATCACAGCGTGTGATTTTTTCACTGCTTGCCAACAATACACATCAATGGAGATTTAGAGTTCAACAGAGAACAATAAAGGTTGCTGCCAACAATAGCTCGCATTGCACCCTTATCGCTCGTACTTTCCCATCACAACAACGCCAAGCACCTGAATGTGCGTGCATAACTTTTTTGCAAATCCAAAACCATATTTACGACCAGCTGATAAAAATGTTGTAGTTTTTTCCTCTACTTTCATGCACTACTATCTTGACATGTGGCTGCTACAATGAAATCACAACATGTTCCGTGATATTCACATTTTTTCTGCAACAACCACAACAGCAGAAGCATTACTTTTCAGCATCCAAGAGCTGACAGCTCAGGCGATGTGCAAATGAAATTTTGCATTCTTTTTTGTGCGAAGAAAATTGTGTGACTTTTTCATGCGAAAATAAAATTGTGTGTTTTTTCGTGGTACAATGTGTGTAATAATTTTTTTTCGTAGTTCAGTTAGTGCAACAAAACTATCCATGAAGTTTTTACGAATCGAAACGAAATAGTGCTGTAAATTTTAGTCAAATCGAACCTAAACTGAGTTATTTAGCGATAGGCAAAGCACAGCTGAACACACGTGCGTTTTCGGACGGAGTCGAAAAGCAGAAATGCTGTCTAGGACCAGGCGATATAAAAACTGATAACTTTTCTTTTCTACAATTTTTTTATTTAAAACTTGGCAGGATGCTTTGTAACAGCTATAGCAACCGTTTCTGTGATTTTTACATTTTTCCCATTGTTGGAATAGGCACAATAAACTTTCAAAGTCAAAAAACAGCCGATCCACCCTTGTTTTAGGGTGTTTTTTCTCTCAAAGAAGTGGAATAATTCTTTGATGTTCATAAACTACACAACGTGACTGACGTCTTTGTGCAGAATTTGTGTTTCTGTCGTGCATGGTTTTCCATCCAGAGCCTTTTTAAAACAACGCCTTGCCCACTCAAGCATCAGCGCGAAAACCATACCGGCGTTCTAGCGTCAGACAGCAGCGACAAATATACCGTGGACCAGCGGTTAATGTGTTAATTATGTCATAACTTAGTAGGTGTAAACAGCAGTTAAACTTAGCCCAAAACTGCAAAACGAAATGATCGTGATAGGAGACTGTCCCCTCGCCATGAAACGAAATATTGCAAAATAGCTCTTGCATGTGTGTGACACTGTATGAGATTCTGACAGCATTAGAGCCGGCACTGCCAGAGGAGGAAATTCAGAAACATGTGCATTCGATGCAATATCAATTTCGAGTGTTCAGAAATGTGGATTGTTTCATGTCACTGCGCAGGTGCTGTTTAGACAAGGCAGTAAAGTTGTTGTTTCATAATAGTACTATGCAACATTACAAGGGAGATGCGGGCTGTTGCCTATTCCAAAACAGCTGCATTAGAGACCTGCAGTGGCAGCGTATGATATTTTATCGGCTTTAATGCTGAGAACCTGCGGTGCAAAGGGGTCTGTCATGACAGCCAAACAAACTCCCTAGATGCGCCCCTGGACACAAGTGATTCATCTGAACCACTGGAAAACGCCATCAGAGATTAGTTAATTCCTCCTCTTATAAGACATGAAGTAAATGATGCGGAAAGACAAATACTAGCTCTTCCTCTCAGGCATGGTGGATTGGTAGGCTAGGTCTGACAAATCCTCAGGAAACTGCCTAGGCAGAATCTATGGTAACTTTATTTTGATCACTGCTAAACTAACAGACCACATATACAACTAAAAACTCAATCTCAAATACAACCCTTCAGACCAGCAGTATAACAGAACATGAAAAGCAGAATACAACAAGAGAAGAATACAAAATGCCGAAATAGTCATAACTAACTATTTGAGGAACCCTGAGTGAGTCATAACAATTAATAAAAGGAGCAATGGAAGAAGGGGCATCTTCTTGACTGCTAGCCTTTTTGCACTAGTCTAAATAAACAAGAATTCATGGATTGCATCTGCATGAGATATGGATGAGAGGTAAAGGGCAGACCCAACCACTGTGCTTGTGGAAAGACAAACTCTATGGATCACAACTTCATATGTAAACTAGGCGGTCACACTTCAATGAGAATGAGGCAAACTGCATGAAAAACTCTTGAGGCACAGATAATGAGAAACGTCTACAGAGATGTTCAGATCTGCTTTTTTTGCTGAAACATTTCGGTCATTTTTAGTGGAAACATTTTGGTCATTTATCTCTCAGTTGTATTAAAAGTCACCATAAGTGTTTTTGGCCTATATTTTGAAAGAAAAGTCAATACTGCTGACAATGCAAGGTTGGATATTTCTGCAAAAAGACTGTGGAATAGCTGTGAGAAAACGTTCTTTGACGTAAGGATCACACATCCTACCTCACATTTGTATTCTGTTAAGTGCCTTTTACAGATCTACCAACAACATGAAAAAGAGAAGGATCAGTACAACCAAAGAGTGATTGACATTGAGAAGTCTTCATTCAATCCCCTTGTCTTCACAACAAGTGGTGGGATGGCATTAGAATGCAGCATGGGTAAAAAAACTGGGCGAAGAAATAAATAGCTGAAAAATGCAATGAGCCATATGTGCCTGTCGTGACTTACATTAGAACAAAACTTAGATTGCCCTTGTGAGGTGCACCTTTGCTGCAGTACGAGGTTTTCAAGGCAAATGGAGTGTTGTGCACATCTAGGATATCACAGACATTGACTTCAGTTCAACTCTTAGGGCCAAAATTCTGTAAAGCTGAATTGTGGTGTTATTGCAATCGGAAAGCCCGAGCGGCACGTGCACAAAGCTCCACACTATGGTAGCAAACAACGATAGAGATCGCATGCTATGATCACTCTATTATTGCTTGTTCGCGCCACTTATATATGGGTGTTGTTCTTCGCGCACATCCCGTTTGTGTGAATCACACATTCAACGCAACACCAATGGAGAGGTTGCAACAACATCCCTCCATTTTACAATGAACCTCACCGATCGCACTTCTTTTTGTGAAGTCTGCACCTGGCACAACCTTCACATCCTGGTCACAGCACCATTTTGTTGCGATTGGAAAGCCCAAGCCACATGGTGCGCAAAGCTGCACATTGTGGCAGCAAGCAACAATAGAGTTCACCCAACGAGATCACTCTCATCAGCACCATTAGCACGTACAATCAACTGTTCACCACGTTCACAAGCAATGTAATAGGTCACTCACCAAGATCACTCCATCGGGATCACTCTATTATTGCTTGTTCACGCCACTTATATATGGGTGTTGTTCTTTGCACACATCCCGTTCATGGTGAATCGCACATTCAATGCAATGCCAACAGAGAGGATGCAACAGTGCCAATGACATGACGCCAATCACATTTGCACAATAGGTAGATATACCTCAAAAGTCATGACATTATGAAAGAAATATCCTTTCTAGAACTAAACACTCTGGTCATCACCTAAACATATTTTGTGTTTCATGTACCCTACACATATTAGATTACTGTTTACTGCTAAACTTTTTGAAATCTGCTTATACCTTTGTTTCTTCAACCTCATTCGGTGACACTACGTGCCTGGTGGGACTTGGTGACACTATGTGTCTGGTAGGACATGCATTACATTTCAATTGAATATAACCTTCCCCCACACACAGTGACATAATGCTAAAAAGTTGTGATGCTTTCATTTATATTTTTTCACAACAGTTCAAACCTAAATTTGGGCCCCACCGGAGCATGTCATCAAGATTGGAAAAATCTGTGTTATGGCAATGGTGGTTGAAATTAAGCCTAGGCTTGCAACAAATATTATTTTTACTACCGTTGTGGTGTCATTGCTCAGTTTAAAATATCATTTTTGCGACTCTGGTTACATCATTTTATATCCGCCACCAAAATCAGCTACTGACAGATATCTGCCCTTTACAGGATACCTAGAAATTAGAAATAAATCTTATTGACTAGTCATAAAGTAATTCAGTGCAAGTTAGCTGTAAAAGCAAAAGACAAACTTACACATAATGAAAATGGCCAGAAAATGCGTTCCCACGATGCTAACAAAGATATTGCGCAACTCATTGTAAACCACAGACAAGAAAACGGGAGATAGCAGTAATGCTTGTGTTTGTTTATACAGGTCACTGAAATTTTTAACAGTTGACCACAGTGACTTCGCAGGAGTTTATTTAAAAAAGGATTATATGCTCTTGTGTAATTCAAGATGCAATTAGGTAGAATTTTTTTTGACAAATTAAAATTGCACAAAATCAAGAAGTCTCAATTAGCCTATGCAAGCTACAGTTACAATTACACAAAATTGTGCAAATAATTACATTCAGCTCAATAAAAAAATACTTGATTAGATAACGATGAAAAACCACTAGGACACTAGATGAAAATCAAAAATACTTGATCTAGTGGAAAAACACTGGGGGTGGCACCACTGCCATTGTGCAACTGTGAACATAACAGACCAATGTTGCCACTCTGTGGTTACGGAAAAGTAATAGATTTTATGGTAAAAAACACTAGATTCACAAAAAAACACTCGATTACAAATATGTGACAAATTTGTCAGATAACAAGAAAATTGGTCTTGTAAAATGGCCAGCAAAATGCATTACAATGCAAATAAAGACATTGCACAAACAACACATTGCAAAACAGAGGCAAAGAAAATGGGAGAAATCAGCAATGCGTGTTTTTTTATGAAGTCACTGAAAGTGAAACTTTCAACTGATGACCACTGACTTTGCAGCGGTTTAAACTCAAAACAGGTTAATCGCTCTTGTGTGAATTGTAATTTAAAATGGAATTAATTAGGTGGAATTTTCAGCAAATGACAACTGCACAAAATAATAAAGTCTCAATTACATTTACACTTACACAAGATTGTGTAATTGATTACATAACATTCAGCTCATTCATAAAAAAACACTAGGCCTAGATACTATACTAGGCCTATAGCTATGAAAAATCACTAAAACACTAGATGAAATACAATAGCACTAGTTCTAGTGAAAAAACACTAAGAGTGGCACCACTGGAACAGACAGACACTCCACATAAAGCCAGTCCTGTCGCCACGGGGAAGCTCTGGTGGGCTTAGACCCCCAAACAAACCTCCAAGCCCCGCCAAATTCAATTGAAATGTAATATGAAACATTGTAAATCAATGGAATTTTTGACACATTTGAATGTCAAGCCCCCCTGCACAAACGTAAAGCCCCCCTATTCACGGCTTTCTTACGACGGTTCTGCATAAAGCCCAGAACTGCCAGATAAAACAGAAAAACAGCAGATCTAGTGATTCTGTTAAGCCCCAGCGGTGGCAACACTGTCCCAAATACCCGGCAAGTTAGCTGATTGGTTGACCAATCCGAGCGTATTAAACTCACTCAATTTGAACTTTGTTACCGAATGTTCGAATAACAAGAAAACCAGTGATAGCGCGACTCAAATCAATGACTCCACTCGTGGACACAACTCGAGTGATGTTGAGAGACGATGTTGCGAACACTCGACTCGAGCCGGTTTTTACTTCGAAGGACACGACTCGATTCGAATAACAATACGTGATTCTGCACTCAAGTCAGAGTCATTTTTACAAAAACTCAAAACATCTGATTGACAAACAAAAATTTTAGATGACTCTGACACGACACAAATGACTCGGGCACATCACTGCATCGCAGTAGAAAAAAAAAGTTTCCTTCCACATGCCTATCCCCAATGCGAAATAATCCAACACAATTTCACTGCACATATAGGTAGCTGTTTTTATAAGTCATTTTCCGCAAAGAAATAATTGCACAAAGATTGTTAAGCATGTCGTACAGCAGTCTCAGACTGCAGACAGCCCATCTCGGCCAGCCCCAGAACAATAGCTAATCTTCAGGATTCCAATTTTAACCTATGCACTTCCTAAGAAATTTGCAATTGCATTTTGTTGTTGTGTGATTGATGAAGGTGCATGCGTATTTTATCCATGAACATTTTGAAGTGAATCAGGCCACTTTGTTTTATAAGCCTATTTTTGACAGATGTATTAAACTTTTGATTTCCTTACAGAATACCTTTCACAAATTGAAACACTTGAAGAGTAAAAGTTACAAATCTAATAGTTTCAGCAAAGATAATTCTAATCTTGGTACATGCCAAGGTAGGTTAAATACAAAACTAATGATCAAAACACTTCGAAATCATTAAGGCTTAGCTTGCACTATTTAGCAAAACGTTTCCAGATAAGGATCAGATGCTAAGATCCTACAGATTCTACACTTTTTTTAAGGAAAATATTAGTTACCCGGTATAGACCTGTAGGAACCCGATTTCTCTGATTCTAGGGACCCAACGATAATTTTCTCTGATTCTAGGGACCCCGTTTTAAATTCTGGGGATCCGATTCGGATCCCTGAAACACCTTAAGAAAAATCCCGGATTATACATTTTACCTATAATGTAGGCATCATCACTTGCACAAACTGTATGAAAAAACGTAGAAGCAATAAGTCAAGTGAAAAATATTTCGACAAACAAAAAGGTTTGTCAGCAAAATACATTTACAGTTTAATTACAAGTGGAGCCTTATCAATATTCATTACATATCATTTACACAGAACTGTTACACAGTATACAAGCAATCGTGCATCAAATATTTTTTCATTTTTTATAGGGGAGAACAAACATTACTTGTGATCAAACGTTTATCAGCACGGGTAATGTTTAGGCCTACTTTGTCGTAGCCTAAAAGTAAAGTTAGTCTTGTGCACGGAAACACCAACCGAATGATTCCTCAACTCTTCCACATTACAGTAGATGGTGCAAATATTTGTGTACTTTGGATTTATGAAGAGAAAAATTTACAAAAACTGGAAAATGACCAGAGATATCAAAGATTGTAATTACATTAGCCATTCTTTGTTCATCACAAATATTTACATGTATGTGTTCTGATAGAAAGGAGTTGAATTTGTTGAGTACCGGGTTGGTTTGTTGATAAGAGAAATACAACCACAACTGGCAAGATAATCTACATAGTTGTCACATTTGGGTGTTGATGATATTTAGTTAGAATAATTTCAAAATCCCCAGCAATCATAGCATAATAATAATTTGAGGCTGGTGACAAGTTCGACAAATTCATCCTGAAAGGATTGAAATGCATGTGTTGGATGGCAATAGATAACAACAATAAAAAAATCCTGGCTAAATGAAGTTTGGATTTCTATAAATATGTTTTCACTGCCTACATTGTTGCCGTTTTCACCTGTACTGTTGAATTTGAAAGTCATCAAACGTAGGCAGGGCTTGATTAAGTGACTGCTTTAACCGTCTTTCCCCAACCTGTGCTGTTTGTTTTTTGCTTTGTTGATTGAAATGTGTTCTATTGCTGTGAACTCATAGCGCAAGCATGACTTGCCTTGACTTGACATTTAGGTTATTTCATATTTTGCAGGATAGCTTGGAGTGGGTGCAAAGAACAAATCCACCTGAGTTAGTTAGCTGGCGATTATGAATCAAGGTGCATTGGTGAATACAGGTAAATAGATGCTAAAAAAAGGTGGTTTTTAATTTGGTTACCGATGTGGCTATAAACTTAGAAATCATTACAGTCATCAGAAACAAGTCATCTTCTGGGAACAGAACTGGTGAAACAATAGAAAAGTCACAACATTGTGTACCGGTTTTTAGCACGTTGGGTGCTTGTTCGGCGCCATTTGGTAGTCAAGAAAAACACGGGAAAAATGTTGCATTTCATTTCACTCAACATTGACTCGAGCTTGCAAACTGGTAACTTGAAGTGTCTTGACAGTGACAGTTCTTGTGACTCGACCAAGCGATGATTCGACAAAATCTTAGATGATGCTGACTCGACAAATATGACTTGGGCACATCACTTAAAGTAAATAAACAAATTCAGCACAGTTACGGAAGGTATTATTCAGTGATTGCCCCAAATATTCCAATATCGAAGTGAAAATACTTCTTTGGGATTATATGCAACTGAATTTGACGTTGTCTTTTTCTTCAGATTAATTTTCAAATCAATCAAAACAGGGACAAATCAAGCCAGTAACATGACGGGAGGCGATTTCAGTAATAATTTGTGACCAGGTCTCAAAACGGCTTCGCTATTTTAAGAGGGATTAAGTGCACATCACAACATTGCTGTGAAAAAATATTGGACGGCAAATCGGACATATATCGCCAACAGTAAGACCATTTCAACTTGACAAAAGACTTACTCGGAATTGGTTTTGATATGTTGTTCTTCGAATTGTACAAAATCATGGTGAATAAAGTAACTTTCGCAGGTTTTGGTGGAGGCGGTCACTGCAATCGCCTCCCTGGATCCGCCACTGCATCAAAATACCAGTATGCGGCAAGCTTCGAATTAAAACACGTCTGTGTTCATTTCTGCTCATTTTTGTGGCAAGTGAAAGACAACGAAGTAGCCCATATTTTTTGCAGCAAGGTTGGGCTAGACTTGTGGAAATGATTGAGAGTGAAAGATAGAAGTAAAACAGAAATTGCTTTCACAAAAAAACTTATATCTAAAGAACTGGAATCAAATTGCTAAGTCAACGTTGGTAGCCTGACCAAGACACGATGTGACTCTCATTCGCAGTGATGCAGTCGAGAAGGTAACCTTCGAGACCGCGACCAAGACCTAGTTGGAACTTCCAGGCCGATACCAAGACTAAGACCTAGATTCGAGACTCGAAATTCGAAACCGAGATGTGAGACTTCGAAATTTGTGCATCGAAATTTTTAAAAAATGTCGTCATCACTCTATTTTGATCTTTTTCCAAATATCTGGCATTTTTCAGACGTGTTTTGTTTTTTTTTCTTACCTGTAAATACCGCAAACACAAAATCGTTGAATTATACAAATCCATTTCTTTGCAATGTTCAAAGTCTCGAGGTCTGCAGACTTCGCGACTGATACCGAGACAAGAACTGCAACCTTCGAGACCGAGACCAACTCTAGAGGCTCCATCACTGCTGACTCGACTTGAAAACTTTTTAGATGACACTGACTCGATTCTGACTCGAAGAGCTTGCAACTGTGACTCGACAAACATTATTCGGGCACATCACTGCTTATTGGATATCCGTTGTCAAGCGAAATTTTTGAGCTCTGTGGAATTTCTGACCTAGTCAGGTATTTTGCGTGACATGTTAAGCGAAGTCTTTGACCTCTGCGAATTTTCAGCACTAAGATTGCATGTCAGTTATTTTGCTTCTCAGAGCAAAGGAATAAACTTTGGTGGTTAATGTTTTGATGAATGTTGCGTGCATAAAAACTTTTGGTTACACATCACATAGTCCACAACAAGCGACACTTTGAGAATAACTAACCATTGAATGAGATGTGACCTAGTCTTAGACATCAATTATGATTTTTCTTTTTGTAACCTTAACGGAAGCCTGGTTCACACGTGATGCGGCAGAAGCGGCGCGGCACTTGCGACAATTGCGTCTTGACCGTTTGAGTTTTCACACGTAATGCGGCTGCAAAGGCACGTTTCACTGGTCGCGATGACAAAACTGTGCTCAGCAGAGCGTTTAAAATCCCGGCTAAACAGCGAAATAGGCTTCGCTATCTTCTTCTGCATGCCTCATCTGCATTTTTTTAAATATTTTGTTGAACACGATGACAAACACATCTACACTACAGTAACAAACAAATGAATTCAGCATTTAAGCTATTTGCAGCAAATGCAAAGGTGTAGGAACAGTTTGAATGTACAAAAACTTTTGATTTCCATTAAATGCTGCTGCTTAAGCAAGTAGCAAATTTTACAAGGCACATACAAAGAATCATATTCAAACTCAGTGAGGTGTTACATAAACATTGCCTGCTGATCACAAAGTTTAAAGTGCGGTGAGCCTGTCTCTAGAAACATTCAAGGCAGAAAGTTTAAAATTGAGAACTGCTTTCCAAATTATTAAGGACTTAATTTCAGGTTGGTTAAAATCTGAGAAAATGGGTAGGCAATGTGCCAGATGATGGATGGATTAACATTGATGGCTGGTAAAACTATGAGGACAAAGTGAATGCAATAGTAGAAACAGCAAAGCAAAGGTATTTCCCCCGGCCAGTGGTTCTTAACCATAACCAGGGGTAGAGTTCATCTTCCAAGGGTGTAAATTTATTGAACTATAAATTGCAGCCAATGTACATTTTTTTATAAATGATTCTGAACTGTAAGAGTTTGTTGTGTTCACATTTTCAATAAATTAACACCATTGAGTGTTATAGGGTAGATCTGATGATCTTGTTTGAATAAAGGATAAGATATGTAAAAAAGGTAAAAACCAGTGACCTTGGCCTACTATCCATCATAAAACTGTCATATTTTTTATTAGATCCCGGCTCAAACATCATTTGGTTTGAATTAACACCCATAACACAAACTCAAGTACTGTACATGAATACCAATGGAGACTTGCAATGGCAGTGCAACAAAAGGCCAAGCTACAAGTCCTGATGTATCATTTAACATGTGTTACAGGTTTTAGGGAGGAGTAGACAACATCATGCCTTGCTAGTACTAGTCTCTGAATGTTTTTACAATACCATATCTGACCCTGTTTGCCTAAATCAGGCTATGATGATCAATCTAGTAGCATGTGCAATTTGTTAACAT